>Ga0164293_10001077_pt1 | contig 22837 bp, 15 predicted proteins | sample GEODES118metaG_FD_111487 | JGI IMG/M metagenome (GOLD analysis project Ga0164293, IMG submission 111487) | Eutrophic lake water microbial communities from Lake Mendota, Wisconsin, USA - GEODES118 metaG | ecosystem: Environmental > Aquatic > Freshwater > Lake | place: USA: Lake Mendota...
AAGTCCGAGGGCGGCGCGCTCTGGGGCACCGATGAGCGGGCCTACGAGGGCGGCGCGAAGAAGTCGGGCAGCCCGATGTGGGGGGCGGACGAGAAGGCCTACGAAGGCGGCGCGAAGCGGACCGGGTCCCCGATGTGGGGCACCGACGAGAAGCCCTATGAGGGTCGGGCGAAGAAGTCCGGCAGCCCAATGTGGGGCACCGACGAGAAGCCCTATGAGGGTCGGGCGAAGAAGTCCGGCAGCCCGCTCTGGGGCACCGACGAGCGTCCGTACGAGGGCCGGGGGCGCCGGGACCGGTAGGACCCCCCTTGTGTCAACTCCGTGGCACAGCGGAGAATCGGACAGCACGGGCCTGTGCCCGCGTGGAAGAGGGTAGTCACCCCCTCCGGTAGCTCGAGGTCCTCATGGCAACCTTCATTCTCGGCCCAGCGCTCGTCGGTCTACTGATCGTCGCGTCCGTCCGCGGCGCGATGCTCTTCGACCGTCACGGCCGCGCCGTCGCCGAGTTCTTCCGCGACAAGCTCCTGCGCTTCTTCGTCGTCACGACCGCCTTCGCCGTCCTCTTTGTCTCGGGCACGACCACCATGGCCGGCCTCGTCGTCGGGACCGAGGGAATCGACGGCGGCTTCACCCTTGGCCTGCTGCTCCGCGCTCCGATCGCTGGGGTCGTCTTCGGTCTGGTCATAGTCGGCGGGGCGATCGTCGGCACTGCCGGTCATCCGGTCGTGCGTGCCCGCACCTTCGCCCTGATCGGCGCCGTGCCGCTCCCCTTGGCTGTCGCCTGCATCGTCGGTACCCTGATTGCCGGGGGCGCTACGCTCTTCGAACTCCTCGCCTTCGCCTATGCCGCGATCGTCCCTTGGGTCGTCGCCGCGGTCGGTGCGAAGTGGATCACCCCGCACATAGCGGCCATCGACACCTTCTTGGGTCTACCAGCGACCCCGATCACTCCGGCCCTTGCCGCGGGGGCACTCGACCTGCGTCAGATCGCCGCCGAGGCGAAGGCTGACAGCCCAATCGTCGCCGGCCTCATCGGCGACGGGAAGCGCACGACGTAGCACGCACCGCTCGAGAGAAACCAGAAGACCCCAGGTGATCCACCTGGGGTCTTCTGTATGAACGAGGGGGTTAGGCGCCCAAGATGCGGGCGAGGTGGCGTTCAAGGAAGCCTATAGCTGAGCTCACCATCGTCGGGTTCCAGGCATCGATGACGTGGTCTCCCGGGAGCGGGATGGTCATGGCCAGAACGACAGCGCCATCGGGCGCCTGTGCGTAGCGGGCGACGGTTGACCAGCCGGCCGAGATCGGTGTCTTGGCCGTGAGGTCGGCAATCATCGTTCCGGCCGCCGCCGGATCGATCCCGCCAGCGGTCAGCGGGAGGATGGCATACAGGACGCCCGGCTCCTCGGTCCAGCGTACCTCGCCGCGGGCGGTGCCGTCGGCGCTGATGAGCAGTGGGACACGGACGCGGGCGCCACGTTCGTCGACCCAGCTCTGGCGTCCCTGCGCGGCGAAGGTGACGACGAGCGGCAGTAGCACGCCGCGCGGGGTGGCGGCCGCCGAAAAGGCGCCACCCGTCAGTTCGGTATAACGAGCGATCAGCTCATCGGTGATCGAGTCAGTGCGGGCCATCAGTTGCCTCCCTTTATGCGCTTGGCCGGATCACCGGCGCCGAAATCGATCAGGGGCTCGTTAAGAAAGCGCAGGATCGCGTGCCCGCTGCGGCGCAGCGCCAGCCGGCGGCGGATCCAGGCGAAGGACTTCGGGAGGTCGGAACCTATCTCGACCGGCTCCGGCACGACAAGGCGCCCTATGCGATCGGGGGCGGGGGCGGGGTGGTAGATCACGCGCATGGTGGCACCGTCGAGCGATTGGTTCGGGGCGTCAAGGCAGCCCCGCTGCTACGGATAGGCATCGGGCCCTTGGCGGCAGGCTGGGCGCCCCGACGGCATGGATGGCAGGTAGGCACAGGGGTCGATGTCGCGCAGGCGGTCGCCGCGGTACATCGTAAAGTGGATATGCGCTCCAGTGGTATGGCCGGTCAGGCCGATGTAGCCAATGAGCTGTCCGGCCCGCACCCGGTCGCCTTTGCGGACCGTCGGAGCCATGCCGCCACGGGTGGTGCCGTCGCCGGCGTGTCCGTAGACCGTCGTGTAGCCGTCGTCCTGTTTGACGATGATCAGCCAAAGCTGAACCGGGAAGCGCGCGCTGACGGTGTTGAACGACGAGGGGCCGGCGATCGTCACCACCCCCGGCGCGACGGCCAACATCTTGGTGTTGAGTGCCCAGCCTATGTCGATCCCATTGTGGTAGTGGTCACAGCTGCCACGCGGTGGCTCGTATGTGTACCCCGTGCAGCCCCACCGCTGGTTGAAGCGCCCGTCAACGGCTATCGGCCAGCTCTTCGCCGGACCGGCGCCAAAACGCTCGAGCGCGCGCAGCAGCGATCGGCCATAGGGTGAGAGTGAGACGATCCGCGGCTCGGCATCGGGACGGGTCGGATCGCTGATCTCGGTGCCCGGGGCCGAGGGGTCGGCGATGCAGTCGCCGCTGCCGCTCTGGGCGCGACAGTAGGCCTCGGCGGCGACGATCCAGTCGGCTATGCCGGCCGTTGCCATGCCCGGGAAGCCCGGTGTGGCGGCAAGGGTATCGACGAGATGGGTGATCGCCGGAGTCGGGGTCCGCAGCTCGCCGCCACCGATCTCTGCCCCCTCGATCACGAGGTCCGACCAGCCGATGGGGTTCGCCGGCGGAATGAGTCCGACCTCGACGGAGTAGAGGCCGAGCGCCGGATCGAGACCGAGTTGGCGGAGTGCGCCACCGGAGAGATCGGCAATCCGCGCCTTCTTCACCGTTGTCCCTATCGAGACGATCGGGTAGCTTTCCGAGGCAATGACGAAGCAGTCACAGTAGTCACGGACCGGGAAAGTCCCCTCGGCGACGACTCCGCCCTGCTCGTCGACCACCCGGATGCGCGCTGAGCCGCAGTTATTACCGGCTCCAGTGGCATCGACCTGCTTGAGGCGGAAGCCGAGGCTGCAGTGGTTCATGGCCACAAAGGCGTCCGTCGAGGGGTTGAAGCGACCGTCGATCAGCACGTCCGAGGCGTAGTAGCTGACCGTACCGCGGCCAAAGAGGGTGCAACCGACGACGTTCGAGGGCGAGCTGCCGTTGCCGGTCTCGACCCCGGGCAGCGGGAGGAGCGGCTTCCGGTCGGTCTTGTAGTAGTCGCAGCCCGAACCGAGGTCGACCGGCGTCACCCCCTTGAGCTTGGTGGTGATCAGCGCGCGCAAGTAGGCGGCAGCGACGGGACTCCCCTCGCCGGCCGAGAGTGCGCCCATCTGGGGGGCGGCCGCGACGACCCCCGGGTTCCAGACCCGCAGGGCCGGGAGATCGAGACGACCGACCGCGCCGACCTCAGCTATGTCGACCCCGTAGTCGATGCCGGCGATCTGCTGCTCGAGATCGGCTTCGAAGAGCGAGCGGCCGTAGCGCAGCATCGCCTCAGCGTAGACGTTGGCCGCAAACGACTCACGAGAGCCGTCAGGCGCGGTCAGCTCGACCTCATAGGTCGAGTCAAGCGAGCCGTCGAGGGCGCCCCAGACCCCCGGGTCGTCAAGCAGGTCACCGAACACATTGAACAGGGCGTTCCAGTCGCAGACGTCCTGGCCCGGGGCAACTGGGACATCGACGGGGGTCTCCGATGGCGGCACTGGATCAGCGCCCGGCGGACCGCATCGGCGCCAGTCCCAGACCGTCCAGTTCGGCACCTGGCCAACCGGGGTGTAGACCGAGTCGAGCCACTGATCAAAGGTCAGCGCTGGCGAGACCTCGGTCACCTGCGGCAGTGCCTCGAAGCGGGCACAGCGATCACCGACCATGTCCGGCGGTAGTGCGAGGAGGCACATCGCCCGGCGTTCGCCGTCGGTCGGCGGCTGGCCGACTTGCCCGGCGGGCGCGCCCTCAGGGAAGACGAAGGAGGCGACGTCACCATCGCTGACGTCGGATTCGAGGAAGCCGCAGTCGCGTAGCACTGCTACACCGCGCTCGTCGGCACAGAAGTCGCCGTTGAGCAGGAGCAAGATCTGGCGGGCCGGGTTTGTCGGGTCCTTGAGTGCCTCCTCGGTTTTAAGGCCGGTGGCGGCGCGGGCGGCGATCCCGGTGAGGTAGGTAGCCATCTCCGTGCCGAGGCGCTCGGCCTCACCGATCGCCGGGAAGCGGTAAAAGTTCTCGCCGCGCAGTTGGCGCTCATTGAAGCGCGCCTCGATCAGGCGGGCAACGATCGTGCCGCCGTCCTCGCGGTCCCAGGCGTCTATGCCGCGCTCGTTGCCTGGTGCGTTCGCCGAGCCGAAGCGGGCATACTCTTCGCCGTTGACTATGAACAGCCCGAAACTGCCGCCACGGAGCGTCGAGCGCAGGGCAACGACCGGGTCGGTCCCCCCACTGTTCGGGAAGAGCGATTCGAGTGAGGTCATATCGACCGAGCCGCCCGTCGCCTCGAGGCGGTCCCCGTCTATCACCTCGGCTATCAGGGCGGTGTTCGCGCTCCGGGTCTCCTCGTGGGCCGCGACCGCTTCGCCCGGGATGTCGACCGACGTACCGGCCCCGCCGCCCCGCTGCCCGAAGTTGGTCGCCACCCGCTCCCAGGCTCCAAGGACGAACCAGGGGAAGCTCTCGGCCTTGTCGACCGCCTTGTACTCGTCGTAGGCCGCGGCCGGCAGGTCAGTCAGGCGCAGGGTGAGTGAGGCCTTCGCTGACTCACTATCGCAGATCGCGCCGCGGTCGCGCTCACCGAGGTCGCTGCGGCAGAAGAGTGCCGGGGCGAAGTCGGGCTGACGGCCGAAGATGGCGATGACCACGGCGATGGCGAAGAAGAGGCCGAGGATCGGGAAGCAGCCACACCCGAGGATCGCCGGACCACCGCAGCCGGTGAGACAGGAGGCGGCGGTACAGCCGCATCCGGCCGGTCCCTTGATCCAGCGCGGCAGGGGGAGGCGGTTGATGAGCATCATAATCGGATTGAAGGAGGCGGCGCGGCGGGCGGTGCCGAGGCGGCCGATCGCGCTCCCGACGAGCGGCGCCCGGGCGGCACGGCGACGGATGGCCCCACCGATGGCCCGGCGGGCGGCGGCACGCGGGGCGGAAGCGATCGCCGCGGCTCGGGCCACGGTCATTGGCTCCGCCGGCGCCTCGGCGGGCGCCGAGAGACTCGAGCGCGGGGCGGCGCGGTATGGGCTCGGGGACGGGCGCTCGGCCGCTGACGCCTCTGTGGGCGTGTCGGACGGAGCCGTCGGGGCGGCCGCCTGCTCGTCGTCAGGGGTGCGTAGGGAGGGGAGTAGCCGTGGCATCGTGTCGAGGCCTCGGCGTCGGAGACGCCGGCGTCAAGCACGCCCGTCGCGTGACGCCCTACCGGCGGACGCCGCTGTTCGGATCGTCGTCGTGGAGCTCGGACGGGGTGGCGATGGTGAAGACCGGGAACGGGCGGCCCCAGCGATAGATGATCGCCGGGCGGGCGCGCTTACGGGTTGTGCTCGCCTCGCCCTTGCTGATGAAGCCGCGCATGAACTCGAGATCCGCCCCATCGACGATGCCGGCGGCGGACCGGAGCATCGAGTCGGTTCCGGCAAGCAAGACCCAGAGGCGGACCGAGGTGAGGATCGAGCGCTGCGCCTCGTTCTGACGCTCGTCGTCGAAGAACTGGGTGGCAATCGTGAGACCCGTCGCATAGTGTCGGTGCTCGCGGACGAGCTGGGCGAGGGTATTGCCGATGATGTCACCGAAGGCCTCGCGCTCCATCGCCTCGCCGGCGGCCAAGAAGAGGTGGACCTCGTCGATGGCGATGATCTTGCGGTGCATCGAGCTCTTAGCGGCGCGCACGGCCAAGGTCACGGCCATGAAGGCGGCGAACTTCAGATGCTCGGAGCGGGTCTCGGTCGCCTTGTGGATGTCGAAGACGATGCGCGGGCTCGAGAGGTCGACGTTCGTCTTGTGGGCGAAGTAGGGGGCCAGGTCGCCGTCGAGCGTGGTGGCGCGCAGCAGGTCGTAGAGGTAGTCACGCTCGGCGGCTATGGCGGAGCCTATCGACTCGCCGCCCAACTCAGTCATGTCGCGCAGGACGCGGAGGAAGTCGCGCATCACCAGCTCCTCGATCGCCGGATCGAAGCTCTCATAGAAGCGGCTCAGCGCGGCGGTGATGACACGCAGGCGCTCGTTACTGTAGGAGGTCGAGAGCAAGAGACGGAAGAGCGGCTTGAGCTGGTCGATCTTGGTCGGGATGTCTTCGTAGCCGCCGATCTTCTGGTCGAAGGCGCGCGCAAGCGGGTTGACGTGGCTCTCGGAGGTGGCACTGATCTCGACCACCTGGCCATCGTTGTTGCGGGCCCAGAGCACGTAATCACCTATCGGGTCGATGACCAATATCCGCGTCCCGGTTGCGGCCATACGCGAGAGGTGCGAGCGCAACCAGAAGGTTTTGCCAGAGCCTGGCATCCCTATGATCCCCTGGATCTCGATCGTGTCGTCGGCGTTGAACGGGCTCATGACGATCGGGGTGCGGTTAAAGGCGTGCACGCCGTAGAGCACGCCGTACGGGCGGCCGGCACCGTCGCGGTCGACGTGACCGCGGGTAATGAACGGGAAGTGCTCGGCGACGCGTTCCGAACCCTGCATGCGCGCCAAGTAGAGCGGATCGAGTCCGAAGGGCATCGAACCGAGGTAGCCGTCGCGCTGCTCGCCCGGGAGCTCGAGGAGCGCCGTGCGGCTCTCCGAACGGAAGAGCTCGATCGCGCTGCGGGCACGAGTGCGGAGCTCCTCCTCGTAGCGGCCGTTGATGCGCAGATAGGCCGAGACGTCGAACTGGGTGTCTATGCCACGGGCGACAATCCGGCGCTGAGCCTCTATCTCCTCGATCTCGCGCTCGATCGGGGCAAGCGCCGATTCGGCGGCGCCCCCGGCGCGCATTTCGGAGAGGCGCACCTTGCGCTTGTCGATCTCGCGGATCAGGCGGCGCTCGGCGGTGGTCGTCCCCTTACGCCAGTGGTGAAGGGCAACCGTCCACTCCGGAAGGCCGGCGGACGGATCCATAAGCTTGAACCAGAAGGCCGGGCCATCAGCCGGGCGATCAGGCTGCGGCCAGTCCTTGACGACTATCGTCGAGTAGAGCGAGCCACCGATCGCGTAGTGCGTGCGATCCTCGACCACCGAGGCCGGGGTAATGCGGTCGATCGTGCCGCCTATGTCGTCACGGCGGCGGGAGGCAGCCTCTATTGCCTCGTTGAGGCGCTCGTTGTCTATCGCCCCGTAAAAGGGGGAGAGGCCGGCCGGACGAAGCGGGCGCCAAAAGTGGCGCTGCGCCGACTCGATGACCTCGGGAACCGGGACAAGGAAGCGCTCGGGCTGGGCCGCCTCACCGGGTGCCGGCACGAGACCGACGTCGGCGGCGCGCACGACCGGCAGGGCCGACGGCGTCGCAGCGGCGACACCACGGCGGGCGGGAGTAGCAGGCGTTGTCGGCACCATCGGGGCAGCACCGGTGAGCAGATCGAGGGCGGCGGAGCCGTCGTCCATACCGGGGACGCGGGCCTCAGGCGCGGACGAGGCGATGATCGTTGCGGGGATCTCGAGCGGCGGACCGCCACGCTTCCCCTTCGCCGGCTGCTCCTTCTTCTTCTTTTTGCCGAACAGCGGGCTCACGTGACGCCCTCCTCAAAGCCGTCGTCGCGGCCACCGCCGCGGCGAGCGGCTATGACATCGGCGTTACGTAGACGATCAAGCTCAGCCTGGTCGGTCAGCCAGTCGCTGTAGGCGCCTTCCCCGTTCCAGAGCAGGTGGACGAGCTGCGTCATCTCAAGCGCGCCGACTGGGCGCGGGTTGAGGCCGGGGACGCGATCGGCATCATTGACGAAGCGCATCGCCTCGTCGCGGAGCTTCTCGATCGCCTTGGCGCGGTCGACGAGCCATCGGGCGCGGCCGTCCGGGGAGAGGTAGCGGAACTCCGGACTCTCCCAAACCTTCCAGCCCTTACGGTGCGGGTAGTACATCGAGCGGCCGGAGTCGGGATCATCGGGATCGGGGACGCGCTCGACCATGCCGGTGGCCAAGCGCAGGACGACGTATTGGCGCAGGGTGCAGAGCGGCGCCCCTATCGAGGCGTCTATCGCCCCCTCGCTGATCTCGCGGAGCATCGTCGCCATCCGGCCCTCGCGCCACGGGTCGGGCTCAGAGCGGCTCCCCATGTCGGCGTCGATCTGGGCCTCGCGGGCGTAGGTGGCGTCGGCAGTGCGCCGAAGGGTGTCGACCAGGCCGCCGGGTAGGGTCGGAGCGAGCGGTCGGAAGTCGATGAAGCACTCGAAACTCAACTCAGCGTTGACGATCCCTCGCTGCCAGCTCTCATAGATCTGCTGCTGCAGATCGGCCGAGCCGTAGGCGTAGTCTGTGCCATCGACGGCCATCAGGACGGCGACGTGATCGCGCAGGACCAACACGCCGAAGCCGGGCTCGCCAGTGTCCATCTCGACGATGCCTATGAAGTCGCGGACACCCTCGTCTTCGCCGCGGGCGCGGCGCAGGGCCTCGCGCAGGCGGCCGAAGATCCCGGCCTTGGCCTTCTTGGCGGCGCCGGCCGCCTTGCCGGTGGCGCGCTGGGCCCCGCTCATCGCTTGCCCCCCGGGAGGGTCGGTCGCGTCCAACGTGAAGGGTGGAGCGCACGGCCGGCAGCGGTAGTAAAGGCGCCGGGACGGAAGGCCTCGTGGCCGAAGCCCTTCCAGGCGCGATAGGGGCGAGCCGGCTCCTCGTAGACGTGGAGCTCGGGCTCGCCGTCATCACCGCGACGGTAGGTCCAGCTGACCAGGTTGGTGCCGACGCGCAGGTGAGCGTCGAGCGCCTCCTCGGCCGGTGTCTCGCGGACGCTCGTGCCGCGACTGAAGCGCTTGCGGCGCAGGGAGTAGGGGACAAGGACGCCCATCCAGTCGAAGACCGAACGGCGCTCGCGGCGGATGCCAAAGAGGGTGAAGGTCAGCAGCGGCCAGGCGGCGATGAGCGGGATCTTGATCAGCAGGTCCGCCTGCAGGCCGAGCAGAAGGAGGGTCGGCACGATGGTCAACAGGCCAGCGATCCCCAACTCGGCTATGTCGAGGCCGAAGAAAGTGATGAACTTGGCCTCGTCTATGCGCGCCGTCGGCTCGCGGAACCGTCCCAGGAGATTGCCAAGGCTTGCCATCAGCGCACCGTCGAGCGGGCCGTGGGGAGCGTCAAGGGCGCCGAGGCCCCGCCCCTATGCACGGATCCCCGCAATCAGCGCCTGGAAGACGCGCTCAAGGGCCTCGACCTCGGCGGCCGGGAGCCCCGACGGGACGGCGACGGTCACGAGCAGGAGGCGAGCGTCGGCGACCGTGCCACGGAGGATCCAGGCCTGGTGGATGGTGACGGTGCCGGTGGTCAACCCGACAAGCTCGGGGGCTGGAGCGACGGCCGGCGACTTGGCCGGCTCCGGGACAACGGTGCGCAGGTCGCGGCCGCCCGGAGCGTCGCAGGGGTGGGTGGGGCGGAGCTTCGCCGCCGAGATGAGCGTCTTGTTTGCCCCCGGGTCGAGGGTACGGAAGCGGTCGAAGACACGGGCGTCCGGGGCCCAATCGAGCGGGGCGGTCAGGCGGACGATCCGCCCGGCGCGCAGCAGGTCGCGGTCGGTGCTTGAGGCGTAGCGGAACTCCTCACGCGTTGTCTCGCGGTCACCGATGTAGCAGCCGATGAACGCGTCGAGGAGCTCGAGATCAGTGCCGCGACCAACCGCCGGATCGGCATCGATGAGCGCGGTGCGTGCCTCGGGGAGGGCGATCGAGAGGACGGAGATCGATGGGGTGCGCACACCAGCCGCGGTCTCGCGGGCCGGGATCCAGACCATCAGCGCCGGGTCCCCATATTCGGCGCGGACGAGACGCCAACCGGCCGGGATCGGCAGGTTCGCGCCGTGGGCGTAGGTCGGCACACCCGGAGCATCGATCGCTGGCGGCGCGGCAAGGATGCTGCCGGCCCCGAGCGGGACGCCGATGAGTACGAGGAGGACGAGCCCGAAGCGCAGCAGGATCCCCGGGCGCAGGATGGCGCGGAGCTGGTCGCCGCGGCGCGGGACGCCGGCGATCAGCCGCTCACGCGCGGTGACCGGGAGTCCGAAGGGGCGCGGGGTACGAAGGCGTGCCATACCCCGAGCTCTCGGCCGACCCGCCCGCAGGTCAAGCGACCCGCCTCGGCCGACGCCCGGCCGGCTCAGGGGTCAGAAGTCGTACTTCTTGATCTTGGGGTCGAGGCCAAGCTTGCGGGCCTCAAGGACTATGGCGTAGGCAAGCACCGGATCGTGGGCCTTATCTGCTCGCCGGATCGCCGCGGCGATCTTCTTCTTGTCGCGGGCGATGAACGCCTTCAAGACCGCCATATAGAGGCGCCAGAAGTCGCCGGAGGCATCGCGGGTGTTCTCTGGGCTGTGCGGCGGGAGTGGCTCCCAGCGACCGGAGAACACATAGCACCTCAGCAGGTCGCTCGACTCCATCTGATTCGGTACCCCGCCCGCGGCGATAAACTCGGCTATGGTCATCCGCTGCGAGACGCCGTTGAGCCGATAGTAGAGCGGACGGCGAAGAGGCCCCTCGGCCAACTCCGGGCGGCCAGCTATCAGTGCAAACCCTGCCTGCTCAGCTGCCCGGTCACCGCCAAGATCGAGTGCTTCTCGGGCGAGTCGAACAGAGCGGTCACCATCGCGGTCCTGACGGATCGCAGCTCGTAGCTCGAGTGTCTTCTCGTAGTACGCGTCCCTCTCCTTAGACTGGTTCATGATGGTTCTCCTCCTTTGCGAATCAGCACGTCCAAGAGCTCTTTCTCATCCTTGGGGTCAAAGCCGGCCGAGAGCGTGCGGCGGAGTAGTTCCGGGAAGCGTCGGCGGTTGTACTCGAGGACCTGCGGGACGAGCTCGTTCATGCCGCCAAGGACCTGGCCGCCGGCGCCAGCGCGCTCGAGGCACAGCTCGGGAACGGGGAGACCAAAGAGGTCGAGGACGAGTACGCGGTCGAACAGTCCGAGGGCGCGCGGTGGTAGTTTGGCACCCCAGTCACTGATCTCAGCCTCACCCGTCGTGGAGGTAAAGAGGCTACAGGCCCGGACGATGAGGATCGTCGAGACACGTCGCTCGGCTCGGCCACGAAGCCAGTTGATCTGTTCTGATTCTCCAAGACCTCGCACGGACAAGAGCTCCGCCCTGAGCGACTCTGCCATGTTGCCCCATACCCTCGCCTGTTCGGTCCAGATGGAGCGGGTGTCGGCTGACAGCGACGGGTCATTGACTCTCTCGCCCGCCTCCCTTGCCTTCTTCTCAAGTAGGTCTCGCGTCTTGTCTATGCCCCAGATCAGGTAGGCGACTCCTTCGCGCTCGTAGTCGGGGTCGTTCTTCTGTTCTTTACGGATCTTCCTTACCGTCTCGCCGCCGATCTCGTTGACCGAGGTGGAAAGGGCGCTCGAACTCACGCTCGTCTTCACCTCGCTGATCAGCAGGACGTCGTCCTCGCCGGTGCCGATCGCCCCGCGGAGCTCGGCGGCGTAGCCGTCGGAGAGGTCATAGACTCCGTCGGGGCCGCGGTCGGTGACCTTCTTGTCGCTGGTGAGCACTATCTTGTCCGGCCGCAGGTCGACCATCGCCGCCTCGACCGCCGGGATGCGCTTAGTCTTCGGCTTCGGGCGGGCGAGATGACGGAGAAGCTCGTCGACCTCTATCTCAGCCACGGCGGCGTACCGTCCCTTACTCGCCCCCATGCGCAGGGTGGCCATGGCGTAGAGGTTGCCGACGAAGATGTCCGCGGGCTTGAGGAGCGTGCGGTACGGGGAGTCGGCGGCGGCGATCGTCGGAGTGGCTATCGCGCCGGTCTGCCAACGCTCCATCAGCCAGGCCTCCGCGCCGCCAGCGGTGGCATTGATCTGCTGCATGTGGCCGAACTCGAACGGAAGCTCGGCGGCCACCGCGTCGCTGTAGCGCTGGGCGAGCTCAAGCGCTCCCGGACGACCCTTCGGCGCGATCAGGGCGTCTATCGCCGCGTCGTTGCGGCCTATGGCGTCGGCTATCTCGTACAGGATGCGCCCGGGGTTCTCCGAGCGGGCGTGTACGGCGCGGGCAATGGCGGCCGTGTTGGCCAGGCGCGAGAAGGCGGCGCTGTCACGGACGAACGCCGCATCGTCGCCGAAGGGATCGGGGATGGAGAGCGGGCGGTGCTCATAGACGTCCGGACGTCGGGCGGCGGCACGGCGGAGCGCCTCGTTCACGTCTTCGATGTACTGCGCTATGCGGCCGGCACGCAGCGCGTTGTCTTCGCCGACGCGCCCACCGCTGGCGGCAGCGAAGGCGTAGGCCACGCGGATCGCCTTCTCCCGGTACTCCATGCAGGCCCGAAAACAGGCTATGGCCTCGGAGCGCAGGCGGTAGCGGAAGCTGCCGTCGTCCATCTTGTAGCTCGCGAAGAGCGGCGCGGGACGCTCTGGGAGCGATGGCCCACCTCCGCGCCGGCGCTCGTCGTTGTAGCGTCCCTCATGGAACGCTTCATGGGCATCGTCGAGGCGATAGCGAAGCGAGCGGGCGTAGCTGGCGCTGCGGTCGTCTACCGTGGCTGAGAGCCCTTCGGCATCGTGGGGGCCGTAGAGCGGGATGAACTCGTCGTCCGGCTCTCGGCTCGTGGAGAACTCGACGGCCGAGAACGAGCCGTCATCGTCGCCCCACAGCTCGATGCCGACCGGGTCCATCACGACGGAGAGAACAAGCTCGCGGAACCCGCTCATCGCGCACTCCTCGCTTGCGTGTTATCGATGAGGACGACCGTCTGCTCGGCGACGAGGCGGGCCTCGGCATCGCTGGTCGCGGCCTCGAGGTCATCGCTCACTCCCATCGCCTCGAGCAGGTAGGCGGTCGGCTCCCCGGCCGCCGCTTCGGCACGGATCTGGGCGGCCAGGTCGCGGGCCGAATCGAGGCTGTCCACGGCGTCGAACAGCTCGACCCACCGGCCCGCCGACTCCTCGTGGAGGTCGGCTATGTGCTGCAGCGTGGCCAACATCGCCGCGCGGGCCGCGGCCGCCTCGTCGGGGTTCCCGCCTATCTTTGTCCCGAAGCCCTCGTTGATGAACAGGATGGCAATCGGGTCAGGGTTCGCGGTGTCAGCCGCGCGGTCCTCCATCGCCAGGCGCAGCTCGTCCGGCGAGAGGTCTGGTAGCACGCTCATCCAGGCGGCAATCGCTGTTGTATCAAGGCTGGCCTCCTCGGCCGTCACGCGCCCATATCGGTCGAGATTGGCAGATTCCCACTCCGCTGCACGCGCTACGGCGCCTATCGCCTCGCGAGCCGGAGCGGCGGCTGACGCGGTGATCCCTGCGGTAGAGGCGCCATCGGTTCGTGGCAGACCGAGGGCCTGTCGATCACCTGCCTCCCGGCGGGCGACCATCTCCGCGCGGAGCTCCTGTTGCTCGATCCCGGCGACCTCGACAGCGGCGCCCGCCGACTTGGTCGCCCGGCGAATCATGCCGGCCGCGACCTCGGCGCCTGGATCTCGTCCGGCGGTTGTCGACCCGCCGGAACGGATGGCATCGCCGATCATCGCCGCCTGGGCCCGCGTGATCGGGTTCGACGAGTTCGCCATCGAGGCTTGTCGCGCCTCTATCTTCGCGAGGCGCCGCCCCGAGACCGCCGCGGCCCCGCGCGCCGCGGCGGCCGCCCCGACGCCGACCATGCGCGTCCCGTCGATCACGGTGGACAGCAGGCGCTGCTCCTGCTGGGCGAGGGCGCGCGAGGCGAGGGCGACGCCCGGGTTGCCGCCCGTGGTCAACAGGGCGTTCCCGGCGGCGCGCAGGCCGCTCAGGGTCCCTGAGCGACTGCCGTCGATGCCGCCCATGAGCGCCGGGCCGGCGAGGCGCAGGGCGCCGTTGGTGGCGCCGATCGCGGCCATCGCCGCCGCTTCGATTCCGGCCGGCGAGGCGTCGGTGGTCCCGAGCGAGGCGGCGAGGTCGGGTGCGTATCCGGCGGCGGCCGCGGCCGCGGCGATCTCGCGGGCCGAGGCGGCGGCTATCTCGGGAGAGCCGGCGGCGGCGGCGGCGGCGATCGTCTCGCCGGCGCGGAGGGAGAAGTCGCCGGCGCTCGTCGCGCGGCGGAGCACCATGCCGGCACGGCCGGCGGCAGCAGCAGCGGCGGCACCACCGAGCGGGGCACTGCCCATGAGCACGCCCGAGCTGATCGCCGACATGCCGGCGAACTGCGAGCCGAGGATCACCTGGGAGCCGATGACCTGGGCGCCGACGATCGAGGCGGCAGAGAAGGGGAGTGCGGCGCCGGTGACCCCGAGCGGCGGCGTCGGGGCGGCATCGACGACCGGGGTCGCGGGGGTCGTGACCGTCAGCGGCGAGGTGGGGAGCTCGGGTCCGTGGATCTGTTCGACGGCGGGCGTGAGCGGGCCGAACGAGAGGCCGCCGTCGCTCGAGACCTCGTCGACCGGAATGATGGCCGTGCTCGCTTCGGTCGCCGCGGAAGACTGGTTCAACATCAAGCCCAGGTCGCGCGTCGGTGTGCCGCCGGTATTGCCCGTCGCGCCGGCGACCAGACCGGCGGCGCGGGTGCGCGCTTCGCTGGTTACCGAGGCCGGCAGGGCGCGAGTGGCGGCGAAGGCGGCGCTCAGGCGGGCAGCGGCGGTCGTCGGGGCCTCGTTGAGGCGCGCGACCGCGCTGAGCTTGGCGGCGTCGAGTCGGCCCTTGGCGCCAGTCGAGAGCTTGGTCATCGCTTCGGCGGCGGCCTCCTTGGCCTTGCCTGGCAGCGCGGCGGCAGCGGCAGCCGACTTCTCGTAGCCCGCGGCGAGCGCGGCGCGTGGATCGGCAATCGCCTCCTTGAGCCCCTTGGCACCGGCGGCGAGGCCGCCCGCTATTGAGGCGAGGCGTTCGGTGACGCTTTTGGGGCGCTCGGTCTCACTCCCAGGCTCGCCGCTCCCCGGGGTGGTCGAGCCGCCGTTCGCGCCGTCGGCGCTCGCGCGCTTGGCGGCCTCGTTGGCCATGCCATCACCAATACGCTTCGCGTCGATCTTCTCGGTTTGGGTGTTGCCGGTCTGCTTTTTGCCGGTGAGCGCGCTCATCGCGTCCTCGCCGGTAATGGCATCGGCGCGGTTGATCGCGCCCCGCAGGGTGCCGACCAGCGGCTCGATGACCGCGGCCCCGATGAGCGAAGAGAGCTTCCAGGGGACGAGGGCAAGGGCGATGAGCGAGACGATGTTGAGGACGGCGCTCAGGATATTGCCGGACGCCTCGTCCTCGAGGCCGATGAAGCGCCGGGCGGCAAAGAGCAGCAACAGGAAGAGAATCGAGAGGACGGTGATCAGGTAGAGCCGCAGCAGGAAGGCGATCGCCCCGTAGAAGGCGCGACTCGAGCGGCCGAAGAGAATCGCCACCACCCAGATCGGGGCGATGATCATCATGACCACGGTCAGGCCGTAGCGGATGGCATTGACCATGAAGGCGAAGATCAGCCCGATGAGCGAGGGGATGGCCATAACTATCAGGACGATGATGTTCCCCTCGCCCGGCTGGACGGTCGAGAGGTAGCTCGTGAACAGCCAGAGGTGGCTGTAGGGCTCGCCGCCGCTGATCTGGGTGCCGATGATGTTCGTGAGTACGATCGCTTCACCGACGACGTTGCCAAGGATGCGGGCGACGATATCAATGCCGAAGATCACCGCCACCGCGCCGGCCCAGCGGGCGGCGTAGGCGATCGGGCGGACGCCGGTGTCGACGCCGAGCTGGCGGCGGATGACGTAGAAGCAGAGGGCAGCGATGGCGACAAACAGGCCGAAGCTGCGGACGATGTCGTAGGCGACGCGGATCGGGTTGAGCTCATAGCAGGCGGCAAGCGAGAAGGCGCCGCCGCTCGAAACGGCGACGAGGCTGCGGAAGTCGGCGATCGATCCGTCGGTCGCGCCCGGTGGTTCGCCTATCGTGCCGGCGCGAGCCCGGGCGGTGCACTCGTATTTCAACTCACTCCAACTCTCGCCAAGGCGGGCCTTCTCGTTGGTCGCGTCGGGATCGCCCATCGCCCGGCGGCGGGCATCGGCGTCACTCACCGTGCCATCCGTGCCGAAGATGCGCAGAAGGGCGGCCTGCTCGGCGCGGCGGACCGCCGGGTCAGCGTCCTCGCCGTCAACCACCGCCTGCGAGAGACGGTAGACCGGGGTGCCGTCGGGGGCGACGAAGCGGACGGAGTAGACCTCCATCGCCGGCACAGCGATGAGGTTGCCGGCGGTGCCGCGGGCCAGCCCCGAGACCCAGGAGCCGGCGGTCGAGCGGTAGATGCCATAGAGCCAGTCCTCGATGCCGCGGGTGATCGTGCCGATCGGGTCTGAGAGAATGTCGGATCCGGCGTTGATGTCGATTGCGCTCGGCGACTGGCGGTTGACCAGGCGGGTCGGTAGCCAGTCGGAACGGTAGATGCTCTGGTTCGAGCCGCCGCCTATTGAGTCGGTGACGGTGATGGTGATCTTAGTCAGCGGCGCCTGCTTGTAGCCAAGGCGCGTGCCTCCCGGGAGCGCCTCGGGGGCGGTACTGAAGGACATGACCCGGATGCGGGCGCCCGAGGCGTCGGTCGCCCCGCTCGAACCCGGGCAGTAGCCGTCGCGCAGGTCGCCGATCAGGTAGGAGCTGTCACGGAAGGCCTCGCAGGCCCCGGTGGCGTCGACGACGTCGGAGTAGATGTAGGAGGGGGAGAGCGTGAGCGCATCGACCGCCCCTGAGGTGATGTCAGAGAGACTGGCGATCTGGCCGACGAAGCCGCCCTGGTCGGCTATCGAGACGTAGGCGTCGGCCTTGCCCGAGGCCAGGCCGAGGCGGCCGTAGATGTAGTCGCGGGCGGCGGTCGAGGTGTTGGCGACGACGCCGAAGACGTCCGAGGCAATCCCGCCGCCGATGTCGCGCATGCTTGCCGGCACGCCGTTGAGGCGCTCGGCCTCGGCCATGAGGGTGGCACGGTCTATGTTGGCGACGCTGTACTTGCGGTGGCGCAGGAGCAGGTCGGCGCAGTCGTCGATCGAGCGACCATCCTTGAGCCAGTCGATGACCTCCTGGCCGGTGACACCGTCGCCCTCGGTATCCTCCTCAGAGCCGTCTATGAAGAGGCTCGAGCCTATGAGGCCGGTGCGGGCGCTGATATTGCCGACCTGGCGATCGAGATCGGCGTCGCCGGTCTGCCAGGCCTTCGCCCCGTCGTCGGCGATGCTGTTCGGGCTGTAGTCGTTGGCCCCCTTGAACTCCTTGAAAGAGCGCTCGTACCAGCCGCCGGTCTTGGTGGTGTCGTAGACGGCGACCCCGCACCAGAGGCGGAGGCGGCGCTCGGCGAGCCAGGTGGCGTTGGCCGCGTCAGGATCTATCGAGGCGACGATGGTGCTGACGGCGCTGTTCCCGGCGAGGGCGCGCTCCTTGCAGAGCTTCGCCTCGGCGCTCGTCGCCCGGCGGACGACACCAGTCTTAGGGTCGCGGATGTTGAAGGCGTCGTCGATCACCCAGTAGTTATCGCGCCCCGAGGTCACCGGGTTGAGGCCGATGCGGGTGCAGCCTATGTTGGCGCTGGCGGCGATGATCGCTATCTGCTTGTTGACCCCGGTCCAGTCGAGGTCCTTGAACGAGGTGCTGTCGCCGGCGTCGTTCGAGCGCTTGCCATCCTTGGCGGTGGCTGCGGTGACCGGGTCGATGCCCATCTGGGCGTAGGCATCGAGCCAGAAGCCGGCACCGACGCTGTTGGCATCAAAGCCAAGGGTCGTGTCGATCGGCACGTTCGCCGGGGTGACGCAGGGCGTGCCATCGCTGCCGATACCGCCGACGATCGAACCGTCGGTCGCCGTCTCGAGGCCGTGCCCCCAGAAGGCCCAGTAGGGGGCGGCGCAGTTGGAGTCGGCCGCGATCCGCTTCCACTCAGGGGCTATGTCGCCGAGGCGGAACCAGTGGATGCGACGGCCACCGGATTCCAGGCCCGTCCCCGCGCGCCCGACGGTAGCGAAGCGCAGCACGCGCTCGGCGTTGGCATCGGTGATACGGAAACGCCCCAAGCGATCGGGGGCGACGACCTTGGAAGGCAGCGTGCCGTAGGGATTGATCGATGGGAAGCCGGCGGCCACCTCGATGGTGATCGCCGAGCCGGCCGCGGCGTAGCCCTCGATGACCCAGGTGCCGCCCGAGCGGGCGCCGTTCTCGCCGGTCTTCCCCTCGATGACGCGCAGACGGGCGACGATATAGCCAGGCGCGCGCTCCGCGGAGTTCCACTGACGTTCGTCGCAGCCACTCGATGGGCGCGAGGCGCCACTGGCGAGGCCACGCCCCTCTATGAAGATGAGCGCCTCCTGGCGCGTCTCGTGAAAGAGGCCGCTCGAGCCACCACCGGTGTTCTTCGCCGGCGCCAAGATCGGATCGCCACCATTAAGCTCGGTCATCAGTGGTGTCGCATAGCGCAGGCCACAGGCCGGATCTATGACGACGACGCCGGTCTGCTCCCCCTTCTGGGCGGTGTCGCCGCCAGAGATGCTCCAGAGAGTCGAGCCCTCGTAGCCGTCGACGGCGGCGAAGGCGGCGGCGTAGTTGCGGGCCGCCTCGGTGTCCATGGCCACGAGCAGCGGGTTGGTCAGCGCCGGGATGGCGCGCGAGCTCGGCCCGGACGCGCCGCAGCCGGCGACGATCAGGGCGGCGAAGAGGAGCGAGAGCAGACGCGGCATGCGGCGACCCTCGGCCGAGGGGATCCGGCGCGCAAGCTTCCCGCCGCGCGCGGAACTCACGGGGCGGGCGGGGAGGGGAAGAGCGGGTCGGTTGACGGGCTTGGGGTCGCCGAGCCGCCGCCATCAGGGATCGTCAGACCGCCGTCAGCGGTGGTCATAACGATCGAGAGGAGCCAGTTGAGCAGATCGACCCAGTAGCGCAACAGGAGGACTATGACCACCGGGACGATGATCGCCGCGGCCACCTTGGCGACGACGAGCTCGAGATTACGGATGGTCGGGCTGCCGAAGAGGCCGAAGACGGCACGGACGGCCACGAAGAGGCCGTAGAGGACGCAGAGGAAGAGGAGCGGCGGCGTGAGCCGGGCGACTATCGCTTCATAGGGGCCGAGGCTGATCGCTCCCTCGGCGGCGGCGACAATGGGGGTCAGAAGCAACACGGTGACTCCTCCTGGTGGGGCGAATAAGGGACGCTCTCTGTCTCGGGCACGACTGTCAAGACGAGCGGAACGACAACGGCCCTGCCGGTGCTGGCAGGGCCGTACTGTCGATCAGGAGCAGCGCGCGTTATGGGAGCGGCGTTCCGCCCGGGGTCGAGATCGTCGAGCCGACGCCGCGCACGAGCTCGAAGATCAGGTTCGGGCCGTAGCGCACCGCATAGAAGCCGATGATGCCGATCAGGGTGAAGGCCCCGGTCGTCTTCAGGGTCTCTATGAGGTGGCCGAAGCGGGTGTCGGTGGCGCTGACGTCGCCGGACCCTGCGTAATGCCCCGTGACCTTGTTCTCGTCCGGGCTATTGAACTTCAAGAGCGCCTTGACCCAGGCGTAGAAGATCGCGCCGATGGCGATGAGCAGGATCAGGTTGCCGGCCCACACCTGGAGGATGTAGCCGATCTTGCCGAAGAAGCCGAGGTAGTCGGCGAGGCAGACCATCGGGCGGCCGTTCTTGCCGTTGTAGAACTCCTGGTCACTCAGGCCGTCGGCGTCGCGGGCGACCGAGAGCTGCAGCGGGAAGTGGTTCTCGTTGTAGCCCCACTTGGCGAACGAGGCGTCCCACGGCTTCCCCTCGACGCGGCTGTCGTACGCCGAGACGCAGGGGGCGGCGGTGACGAGGCTCGAGGCGTCCGAGGCGAAGTCGACGATGAGCGACGGGCCGGCGGTGACGGTGATGTACGCCCCGGCGGTCAGCGCCAAGATGGTCACGGCCTGGGCTATGAGCATGCGCATCTGGCCGAAGACGCCGATGTCTCGCGCCTGCCAGCCGGCCTGGCCGGCAGTCTTCTCGTCGTTGGCGGCCATCAGGACGCTCAGGGCGCGGCGGAAGAGCAGATACGAGGCGTAGAGGAAGACGAGGATGACCGCTATTGAGGCGGCGCTGTTGTAGAGCCCGAGGAACTGGCCTATGGCCGACCCGAGCGAGCTGTTCGGATCAATGCTGACGATGTTGAACAGGTCCATGGTCGAATCCTCCTTAGCTGCCGATGGTGGTGGATTCGATCCACTGGATGCCGGTCACGACCTCATAGATCCAGTTCGGACCAAACTTGATGGCGACGAAGCCGATGATCGCCACCGCGGCGATCAGGGTGGTGCGCTGAAGCGTGCCTATGAGGATGCGGAAGCGGGTCGCGCCGCCCTCGAGCTCAAGCATGCCGTCGTTCGTGGAGCCCGAGTGGAACATGTTGGCGAGGCGGACCGCGTTGAGCGCCTTGATCCAGTTGAGGGCCCAGATGAGCGCGCCTATGACGAGGAAGGCGTTGCCGGCAAGGAGCTGGAGGGTGTAGAGCAGGCGGCTCACCGGGGTGAGCGCGTCAAAAAGACAGACGTTCGGATCGGTGCCGAAGACCGGGCTCTGGCCGTCGGTCAGCCAGGTCGACGGATCGTTGACCGTCTGGCAGGCGTTACCGGCGAAGACGGAGCCCGCGCCATTGCCGATCGAGTAGAGGAGCTGCGGTCCCTGGTTGAGGGCGAAGAAGGCGCCGGCAGCTATGAGGATGGTGGTCGCTGCGCCGACGGCTATCGAGCGCAGGGCGCCGAAGACGCTGAAGGCGCCGTCCTTCATGTCGCCGGCCTCCCAGTCGGTCTCGCCGACCATGCCGGAGTTGTTGGCCGCGGAGAGGGCGGCGAAGGCGAGCTGGGCGATGCGCACCACCGCTATAAGAGCGACGGCCACGACTATCAGGCTCGCGCCGACCTCGTAGAGGTTCTCGAAGAGCGGCCCTATGAACTGGGCAGCCGGGCTACCGCTTTCGACCTGGATGATTGGCCATACGGGATTCGGCGTCGGGTCCATTACTGCTCCTCCATGTCCGACCTCGGGTCGGGGGGTTCCTGATGCGGAGGTGTCGTCGGGGAGTCGGCGAGCGTCAAGCGCGTGGGCGCGTGGACGACCCCTCCATCTCCCGGGCACGCGAGGCGGTCTCGGTCGGGGTCAGCGGGCGCAGGCTGAGCTCGTGGGGACGGATCCGACGCGCCCAGCGGTAGAGGCGGAGGGCACCGACGAGGCCGCCGAGACCGAAGAGGTAGACCCAGAGCGGCGAGGATGCGGCGGCGGCCGTCTCGACGGCGGCGGCGAGCCGGGCTGGGTCGCGGTAGAGGGCGGCGGCGGCAGCAAGCGCCTCGGCGAAGGGGTCGCGCTCGGCCGGCGGGAGCGGCTCGGTGAGCGCGCCGCCGATGGCGAGCGGGACGGGGAGATCGGTCAGGACCGAAGGGGCCCGGTCGCCGGGGAGCGGGGCAACCCGGATCTCGAACTCGAGCCGCTTCCCTTCCTCCATCACGACCGAGGCGGTGGCCACTGAGCCATCAAGGGTGCGGAAGTCGAGCGGCGTCGCATCGACTATGGCATTGAGCCCGGCGACCTCGGCGCCAACCGGCCCGACGGCGAACGACCAGAAGGCCCCATCACTGACGGTGCCGCAGGCATCCGCCGCTTCGATCGTCTCGCCGACGTCGGCGGGACAGGAGGCGGCGACCGGCCGGCCGTCGTAGAGGCCGAAGGTGAAGGCCCCGTCCTTGGTGGTGATGGCCACGGCGCGCAGTGGCGTCGTTATCTCGGAGAAGTCTGCGGCGCGGGTGGCGGTGGCGATGATCGGCACACCGACGAGCGCCTTGCGTGATTCGCCGCGTACCGAGATCAGGCGTCCTGAGACGAACGCACAGGCGTCGCCGATCTCACTCGCGTTCGTCGGATTGGCAAGATCGGCGCCGGTCGGGCAGTCGGCGGCGATGGCGCCGACGATCTCGAGTGAGAGTGGCGGCGAGGCCTCCTCGCTCGCGCCCGGCTCGCCGTAGCGGGCGACGACCGTCCAGGGGCCAAGTCCGAGCGGACCCGCAGCATCGGTGCCAAGCGTGCAGCGCGTCCCCGAGCCGTCCTCGGCGACGGTGATGACGCAGATGCGGTCGGCGTCGTTCTCGCGCGAGGCGGTGATCGTCACGACCGTGCCCGCGCGCAGGCCGCCGAGTTCGAAGGTCGGGGTGGTGACACTTGTGCGGTTATCGGACGGCGAGCGACCGTCGTCGTCCTCGCTGATGAGGTCCGGGGTCGGCGGCGGGCCACCGTCGCGACTGGTGAGGAAGAGCGTCGCACCGACCAGCGGAATGGCGACGATGCCGATGGTCAACAGGAGCGCGGTGAGCTTCTGGCGACCGGTCAGGCTGCGACGAGTCGTGCCAACCTCGACCGAGAGCGGCGCCCGGGACGACCCGGCCATCAGCGCCGACCGCTGTCGCGGACCGGGGTCGGATCGGCGGCTATCGAGCCGGCGATGATCGCCCCGCCCGGATGGAAGGTGAAGGCGACGAGCTCGCCATCGACGCGGGCCTCGACGGTGAAGCGGCGCTCAGCGGCGCCGACGACGACTTCGATGTAGCGCTCGTTCATGCCAAGAAGACGATCGGCGGCAGCGATGCGCGCATCTGGGTCGGCGGTCATCGCGCCGTTGATCAGGCGCAGGCCACGCTCGATGAGGAAGGAGGCGGGGGCGACGCGCTCGTCGCCGACCGGCAAGAACTCGTCGCGGGCCATGGTGCGGAAGGCGACCGGCTCGCCGCGCGGATCGGGTGGCAGCTCACGCTCAGGCTCGGAGCCG
>Ga0164293_10001079_pt1 | contig 22821 bp, 27 predicted proteins | sample GEODES118metaG_FD_111487 | JGI IMG/M metagenome (GOLD analysis project Ga0164293, IMG submission 111487) | Eutrophic lake water microbial communities from Lake Mendota, Wisconsin, USA - GEODES118 metaG | ecosystem: Environmental > Aquatic > Freshwater > Lake | place: USA: Lake Mendota...
AATCCACCAACCAGTAAGTGATTGCTCACCTGGCTCTGCTCCATTATCAAACTGGTCCTTCTTGTAAGGTGCAGTCTGTCTAATGTATGGACGTTGGTCATTTATGGCATAGAAAAATGGTTGCCCACCAACTGCTACATCATATGAGTCAGATGTATTCTGCCAGTATTGAGATGTAGATACGATACCAACATCTGCAATACCACGAGCAATAGGTAAACCATCGCCTGCGAGTGCGTGTACATTATCATCACCTTCGGTTATATCACGACCAGCCACAGTGCTCCTTAAAAGTTAGAAAGAATTATTACTTAGATAGTGCTGCGATTTCGTCAGCAGTCAAACCTAGTGCTGCTAACTTTGATTGTGCGGATGCTTTTGCTGCCTCTGCTGCAGCCTTGGCTGTTTCTTTTGCGGCTTCTTGTGCTGCAAACTCAGCAGCCATAGCCTCACGCTCTGCAATTTCTTCTGCGGTTAGTTCAACCTCAGTAGTAATTCCAGTAGAGCAATCTACAATTATTTTAGTTGGCATTATTTCCCTTTCGTTATGCGTTAGATATTCCATATAGATAAGCGGTTGAATGTTGTTCAAAATTTCCACTCATAGGAGCCAATGATATAGATGTAATTGCTGATGTATTACTCCATAGTCCACCAGTTAAAGTCATATAAGCGGTTGCAACATTATCTTCAGAAAATCCATCTGCTGAGTAACTTTTATTATTTGAGCCAGCATAGTTAGGTATATAGATTTTAGTTAAACCAAAAGAGTTAGAAATTTCTGCTGCTCTAGTAACTAAACCAGCAAGTCTATTATAAGTGCCATAACTGGATGCATTGCTTCCATCACCCTGTATAGTAATGTTTGTATAATTAGAAGTATTACTATTAAAAGTAATATTAAGACCGTTTCCACTGCCACTTGTGCGACCAGAAACTAGTATTTCTAAATCGGTATAGGTTGCAGGTATGCTAGTAAAGTCCATACTAGAAGCACCACCACTGCCAACGGAAACAGATGATATGAGTTTATAGGTTGGCATATTTATTCCGCCTTAATTCCATAGAGCGTAAAGGTTGAACCTGTTGTAAAGTCAGAAAGAGTTTCCATTGTTAATGTAATAGATGTTATTGCAGTAGTATTTCGCCATAACCCAAGGATAATATCAACACCATTTTGAGCATTACTGCCTCTACTTAAAACAGTTTTATTAATTGCTGTATTACTATAATTGTTGATATTAACTATTGAGTTAGAGTTAAAATCAGAAGTGGTTGAGTAACCATAGTAATTATAATAAATTAACGTAGTGCTACTAGTTCTAAAGGTACCTGCTGCCGAACCTGTTCCGTATAAACCAGTTTGTGAATAATTTGAACCAGTATCGGAGTTAAAGCGTAAAGCGGAAGAGCGATTGCTTGTTGCAGTTTGTTTTTCATTAGTAATCAAAACTAAATCTGTATAAGTACCAGGTATAGAACTAAAAGTAACTGTTGCTTGATTACTACCTAAAGTAGTTGTTGCTATCCTATCGTATGTGGCTGTCATTATGAATCCTTAATTCCATATAAAGCGAATTGGCTGTTTTGTGCAAAGGAAGTTCCATCAGTAGTTATTTGGATTGATGAAATTGCAGTCCCACTGTTCCTCCAAAGACCCGAAGTAGGAATTGCAATTCCCCCCCCATTGCTGTCAGAACCACTTAAGCCTCTTAGCGTTTTAAACTTAGAAGTGCTTGCGTAATCTAAAATATCTACAACGCCTGGACCAAATATGTTGGCAGCAGCGCTCTGTGCAGCCCCAACTGCAGCGTAAATAAAGGTTAGGCTTCCACTACCCCAAGCACCAGGACTACCACTTCCAGTTCCGTATATCTGGTGGCTTGTGTAGTTTGTAGAAGTATCGTTATTAAACCTTATTGTGGAATATGAATTGTTGTTAGTAGCCGTTGTTCTAGCGATTATCCTAATCTGCAAATGTTTATAGGTAGCAGGTATTGAAGTAAAATCAATAGTAGAACTTCCACCTGAACCAACGGTTGTAGTAGCAATTGATTCATAAGAGTTAGGTACTGCTGTTAATCTTGATGATGCTACGGCTCCTAATATAGGCATTATGTCCAACTCACATTTCCAGTACCAGCAGTAATTGTGGCTCGCTTGTAACCACCACTTGCAGAACTTTCTGTACCTGTTAAGCCTGCACCAATTGTAATTGTTCTAGTATCAGGGTATCTTAAGATAACAACTCCTGAACCACCGTTACCACCATTAGTAGTTCCTGGTCCACCGCCGCCTCCACCACCGCCAGTGTTCGTAGTTCCTGGGTTTCCATTACCACCTCCTGAGCCAACTCCACTACCACCGCCTCCTGCGCCACCTGATGAGCCAACTCCATTTGAACCACCACCGCCGCCACCTGCGTAAGTTACAGATGAACCAGTTATAGATGTAGCAACTCCTGTGCCTCCATTTGTAGGTGAACTATTTTGTCCACCATCGCCACCAGTAGCACCAGCACCGCCACCACCATTACCTGAAAAATCTCCTGCAAAAAAACCTGTACCAGCAACACCGTTGCCGCCTCTAAAGCCTTGACCAGTAGTTCCAGCACCACCATTTAATCCACCACCTACGCCCCAAGTTGCACCGCCACCACCTGAACCACCACTATATGTTGAAGAAGCACTATAGCCACCACTACCGCCACCTCCACCAGTAGAAGTAATTGTTGAAAAAACTGAATCACTACCACGAGAACCTGGATTTCCATTTGTACCAGCATTACCACCAGCACCAATTGTTACTGTGTAATTTGTAGATGTGTTTAAAGATAAAGCGGTTTCTAAAGAAGCACCACCACCAGTTGCGGTAACAGTACATCTTAAACCACCAGCACCTCCACCACCACCACGACTTCCGCCACCGCCTCCACCGCCAGCAACAACAAGATAGTCAACAGTAAATGGTGCGGTAAGGTTTCCTGAAATTGCCGAAGCAAAGATTCCTGAAATTCGCATTAAGCAATATCTCCTATTACATACCAAGTATCTGTTGCTGCTTTAACGCAAGTAGCCATACCATAACGAGCACGAATCTTAGGTGCTGCTGCAGTTGCGCCAGTAGATAAAATAGTAGTAGTTCCACTTGTTACTGCTTGAATAGTTGTTTGACCTGCACCAATTTGCAATACGTTTATTTGAGTACCGACTGGAAAAGCAACCGAAGCATTTGTGGGTATAGAAAAAGTATTTGCTGACGCATTATCCATTGTTACTACTTGGCTATTATTAGCAAGAACAGCCGTATAAGAAGCAGTTTCAGCATCAAAAGCAAGATTTATTTTTGCATCTGTTAATGTTTTATTAGTTAAAGTAGTCGTGCTTGAATCAGTTACTGTAATATCGCTGGTAAGAGCAAGTGTTCCAGTAGTTGTTGGTAGGGTCAAGGTTCCAGTATTAGATATACTAGAAATAACAGGACTTGTTAAAGTCTTATTAGTTAATGTTTGACTACCAGTTAAAGTTGCAACAGTTGAGTCAATACTCAATGTAGCAGTACCACTTGAGGCTGTACCAGTTAAACCTGTACTGGCTGTTACCCCAGTAATGTCTGCTAAAGCGTTATCCGCATTGGTTCTAGCACGGGTCATTAGGATATATCTCCAATCACTGTAAAGTTATTACTGCTAGTACAGATTATAGTACAAGCCGAAAATTGCGCTCTTAGGTTAGGCGCTCCTGATGTAGCACCAGTTGAGGTTAATACGCTAGTTCCATTATTTCTAATTTGAACTGCGCCAGCACCAATGCGCTGTATGTTAATCATTTGTCCTGTAGTGAATATTCCACTAGGCACAGTCAGAGTTAAGGTTCCAGCATCACTCATAGTAATTAACTTATTGACATCACCAGCAACCAAAGTATAGTTGGCAGTTTTTGCATCTATAGTTACATCAAGAGTAGATACTGCATTTAGTGTTTCCCATTTAAGTCCAGAAGCAGTTGAAGAATCTGCAATTAAATATTGGTTATTAGTTCCAACTGCAAGTCTACCAACAGTGTCAGGTGCGGTACCTATAAGTATGTCACCCTTAGCATCTATTGTAGTTACTGTTAATGCGTTGGCTACAGTAAATTGGGTAAAGGCTATTACCTCTACTATATCATTTGCCGTTAAAGCAGTAAGACCAGTAATACTTGAACCAGTAGAGGCTGTGTAATCTCCACCTCTTGATAACAATACACCATTAAGATATACTTGTTCATAACCTACTGTGTAGGCAAGAGTTACTGAGTTGTCATCTACACCATTGAGGGTAGTCTCACCACCTGCTGCAGTTTTAATCCAACGAAGTGCGGTAACACTTGAGGTTAAATTACCCCAAGCAGAACCAGACCATACCTGCATAACAGAGGTTACGGTATTAAAGTAAAGAGCACCAGTAAGTAAAGCATTTCCATCATTGTCAACAGATGGAGCAGATGCTTTAGGTCCTAGGTATCTATCATCAAATGAATCATATGAGGCTGCAGCAGCGGTAGCCGCAGCAGAAGCAGTAGCAGCATCGGCTGCTACAGCAGTACCAATTGCGTCTGCATAAGCCTTTGTAGCAGCGTGTAAATTTTGAGTAGGAGCACCTGAAAGAGTTAAGGCTCCAGTCATTGTAGAGCCAGCCTTTAATACTACTGTATCTGAAAAATTGGCTGTGTCGTTTAACGCTTGAGCAATTTCATCAAGAGTATCTAGTGTACTAGGGGCACCATTAATAAGATTAGCAATAGATGTATCTACATAAGCCTTGGTTGACGCATCTGTATTATCTGTAGGTGTAGCCAAAGATGTAATCTTCTGGCTGTTAAGAGATACTGAGCCAGTAGGTGCAGCCATTTGGTCAAGACGGTTAGTGCGAACCTGTGTATCAAAGTCTGAAATAGTTGATGCTGTCTGAGTGCCAGTATGATTAGCACGAGCAAATGGGTCGGCAGTTAACTTGGCTGCAGTAATAGTACCATCGGCAATATCAGCAGCAACGATAGTTCCATTTGCTATATCAGCAGAAGTAATAGTTCCTGCAAGGTTTAATTTGCTATATGAAATAGCAGCAGAAGCATTAATATCTGCGTTAACAATAGCACCTGTACCAATAACAGTAGTTAGGCTTACATCTCCTGTACCATTAAAGGATACGGCAGACGCCTCAATATCTCCAGTTAGTTGGAAGTTACGGGCTGTCTGTAAAGCAGTTGCAGTAGCAGCGTTACCTGACACGCTACCTGCTGAACCAGATACGTTACCAGTTACGTTACCAGTTACGTCACCTGTTACATTACCTGTAAGGTTAGCAGTTATAGTACCTGCAGAAAAGTTACCAGAAGAATCACGGGCTACAATAGCCGAGTTAGTATTGGCAGATGTAGCAGTTGTAGCAGAGTTAGATACTTTACCAGCAGTTGAGATAGTTCCCAACTTAGTGTCTGCGATAGCAGCACTTGCATTGATGTCAGCATTAACAATAGTGCCATCAAGAATCATACCACTTGTTACTGTACCAGTAGAACCAGTTTGAACTATGTTAGCAAGGGTAATTCCGTGTGCAGTTGTAGTATTTTCAATGTGTTGATTAACCTCACGATAATCTCTACCAATTGCCATATGGCGCACTACAGCACCAGCAGAGTGGGCTACACCAGATGAACCATCAATACCACGAGTAATAGTAAGTGTGTTAGTTGAGACCGCCGTTACATCTACGATTTCTTCAAGTGCTGTATCTGGGTCAATCACCACCGTAAAGGTTTCGCCAGCAGATATTGTGGCACCACCTAGCAAAGAAGTTCCTGATACTACAGATGCTGAAGTACCAGAGTTAGTTAACGCTGAAGCAAGTGTTGTTTGCTGTGAGCGTGATGAGTATTTACGTGTTGTCATTTATCTACCTATCGGCTGTAGTGGACTCGAATTGGATATGCAGTTTGCTGTCTTTGAGTTTCCTCGTTGAGGCGTTGTGTATAGAGAGCATATAGTTGTTTTGTTGCAGTTTGTGAAGCACCATAAGGACGTTTGCTATCTGTTTCGTCTGCCTGTGGGCTAACTTGAGCAGCACGTGCAGGGTCAAGGTAGGTAAGCAAACGATAAGAAGCACCCAATACGATTACATCTTTGCAAGAGTTTGGTAGTCCAGTTTGTGTTGAGAAGTCTTGAGCATTAGTAGTAAATGGAACTGGGTCAGTTGAGTACACAACCTTAACAGTTCTACCAGGAGTAATATAATCTCCAATGGTTACTGTTTGAGATGTAGCACCAAATGCTGTAGCATCTGCTTTAGAATCCCAAGACCAACGACGCACAGGAATCCATTCAAGAGATGGACCAACTGATTGCCACATAATTGAAAGAATGTTTTGGATATTTAATCCATCAAAATCATAGGTTGTTTGAGCAGCATTAAATGTGAAAGTAGTTACATTAACTGCAAATATAGTAGAACCAGCAGCATTGATAGTATCGTTAATAGCCTTCTTAATAACATAACGTGGGAATGTAGGTGAGATAGTAACCTTGGTATCTACTGTGTGTGTAGCAGCAGTAGTACCTAGATAACCTCTACCATATGGAGATACAGTTGCTGTATTAGCAATACGGTCAAATGAATCTACCCATAATAATTCTTCATCAATCTCAACTACACCTTTACCTAGATTCTCAGTTGAGCCTAGAGATAAGATAGTAGGAGATGATGATGGAGATGTCAGGGTAGTAACAGCACTAGTTAAGTGAGTTGCTCTATCCTGTTGATAGGTATAACCAGCAAGGTTAATTTGAACCTCATTGATTAAATCAGTTAATGTAGTTGTCAAGAGGCTATGCTCCTTAATGCATCAATTGCCGATTTGCCAGTAGTTCCAGCAAGTTCATTACAGATACCATTTAAATCTTTATAAGCAGATGGTGCTCTACCAGCACTTGCCTTTTGATTCAAGGCTCCAATTATTCCAAGCCCTGATGTACTAGCCCATTTATTAGCAGCACCTTGTTCATCAAGAAATGCTGTCCTTGCTGGGTAGTTACCACCATTGGCTAGGCGATTTAGTTCAGCACATAGAGTGCTACCTGCGGTACCTGTTGGCATTGTTTATCCTATCTAGGTGTAATGATTTTCTTATCAGGGGTGATAAGTTTTGACTTAGGCTCTTCCTTAGGTTTACCAAAGAATGCGTTATAATAATGTTCATCAAATGAGAACCGCTTCATATGTGGGGCTAATGCACCAGTATGAGCATATAGTGGAATCTCTGCTTTATCGCATAGGGCAAAGAAGAATATATCTTCACCTATAAATTTAGTTCCCCTACCCATTTCCATAAAAATTTGTCCGTCTTGGGATACTTCACGAACCTTTGGCACGACACTGCGGTGCATCAACACAAACCCCATACCTGCAGCGTCTACCTTAATTAGTTGATTTACTGGCATTGGGTGAACTCTAGTTAATCCAAACCCACCCTCATCTCCAACTATAAAGTTAAAGATTGTAGGCATTGGAATCATTAAAGGTTCTTCTGGATTATCTGTAGTAAAATATACTCCAGTAATAATTGGACGCTTTTCAACATCCTTGTTATCCCATAATAATTTAAACTTTTCTGGACTAATTACTACATCTGAATCTACCCATAGTAGCCATTCATAATCAGTCTTATCATACCAGTAATCAATTACTGTTTGTCTTTGTCTAGCAATCTGGTTGCCCTGACTTCGCAATGATGTTGCAAACTCTACACCAGACTTTAACATTACATCTGTTACGCCTTGCATAAACTTGCCATCTACCATTCCGTTGTCGCACCATACTAATGCTACAGAATCTTTTTTACTCATAGTCCCCTGTGTCCCTATCTGTACTTTGCTGCTTTTTTGGCTATTGCTTTAGGTTGCTTTACAAACTGCTTACCCTTTTTATTACCTTTAGCCTTGGCTCTATTAGTAGCCGCTTTCTCTGCTGGACTTAATGCAGCCCATGCTGCTTCAGGTAAATATCTTTTCTTACCTTTAGATGGCTTACCGTCAGATGTTTTCCACTTCTGAGCAGTCCAATCTTTTAAAGACTTCTGAGATTTAGCAAGTGCCATTACTTGTAACCTCCGCCTGCTTTCTTATATTGCACAGCAAGTAGTTGTGCTTTACGGGCTGACCATTCTCCAGGGTCTCCACCTTTAGAACCAGCCTTAATCTTTTTAAATAGTGTTGCTCTCATACCAGGTTTGGTATAGTTACCAGCAGCATTGACTTTAGACTTAGCCTTTTTCTTTGCTACCATTTAACTTTATCCGCCCAATAGGCTGCAGACATCTTACCCTTAGCGATGTTTCTACCGTGTCTTGCTTTGAAAGACTTACGCTTCATTTTCATACGCTCTGACTCACCAGATTTTGGTTTACCAGCAGTGCTTGCGCCTTGCTCACCAAATCGGATAGTCTTTACTTTGCTTCCCTCTTTAGCCACAACTACGTGTGACTTCTTAGGGTGATTAGGAGTACGCTTTGGCTTGTTATAGCCAGATACACCAATTCTCTTTAATACTGAATCTTTCATTTTTGTCCCTTAATTTCTTTTTTAGTCTTAGGGTCAAAGCGAGTTTTTTCTCTTCCGTCCTTACGGAGAATAACAATCATACCGTCCCTCATAATTGATTTATTAAACCCGTCATGACGCTTGCGTTGACCCGATGACATTACTTAGATTTCTTTTTGACTACTCCAGGAGCAGTGCGAGTTTGAGGTATAAACATTCCTGGGTATTTTCTTTCGATTGCTCTGCGAGCCTCAGCCTCGGCTGCAGCCACACCTTGAGGAGATATCTCTTTTTGAAATGCTTTTTTTGCGGCTTCACCATAAGGTTTAACAAGTTCTTTTATTGTTTTTTCCCTGTTAAACTCTTTAGTAATTCTTTTAGAATTAGCCATATTACTTCTTCTTGCCCATTTTTTTCATGCCTTTTTTCATAACCATTTTCTTGCCTGACTTCTTGGCTGCTTTCTTAGCCATAGCCATTCCTTTTTTAGAGTATGAGTACTCTTTTCCATTTACCATTGGCATTATATTTGTCCTATCTCTTTCATTACGGCTGCGGCTTTTGGAGTTATATCTTTAGTCTTAGGCATAGTGTCCGCATCATACGCTTTACCTAATACTTCTGAAGCCCTATGCGCTTCCTGTACGTGACGCATAGTTGTTCCTGCTGGTTGTATCCCCTGTGCTCTAGCATCTCTATATGCCTGTAACTCAGAGTTCCATTTCTTATCTGGTATATCTCTCTTAGCATCTCCAGTATTCATCTGAAGACTTAAACCTTTACATCCAAAACATCCTTCAATAGGAGTTGGATGATGTTCCCAATGTTTCATTTATCCCCTTATACTGCTGTAAAATTTGCTTCTGTAACTCCTATACCACCAGCAATTAGTGCTGCTTTGGTAACGTCATCTACTATATGTTTATGCCCACCTATATAGAACTCTTGATATGTTTCTACGCTTGGGTCTAAAGGATAACGATTTATTCTATATGAACCATTCTGTTTTACTACAGAAGTGCCAACATTTCTTTTATAGAAGTAGAACAGACGGTGTTTACCCGAAGGTCCTTCTTGTACATTAGGTGTTGTAAATACGAAATCTGCCATTGTTCTCCTTAATGAACTTACTCCGTAGCAGGAATATTTCTACTCCTGCCACAGCGTCAATCAACTAAGCGATTGATGAACCTGATTCGATTCTGTATAGTGCCTCTTCACGGTAGCGAGCAAATCCTAATACGCCGTACCAACCCATTGGGCGGTGACGCATCAAGCGGTCAACTACTGGTCCGATAACTACATGTGGCTCTTCTGCTACGGCCTCGGCCAATGCTTGCTGTCCAGCGAGGATTGTACGATAAACACGTGCAGATGAAGAACCGTCTGTAGCATTGTACAGACGTGGAGACTCTACGAAGTATGCACCTTCGTATGTTCCGATTTCTCCTGCCCAGATACGGTCTTGTGCAGAGCCGTATTGGTTAGGAAGTAACCATCCTGCTGAACCTGTCTCAGCACGAAGGTCGTGTGAAACTTCTGGGTGGATACCACACCAGTATAGGCTACCCTTGCGAGCAACAGCCTTGTTAGCACGTAACTTGGCTACAGCCTTGCGTAGGTTTGCAGATGAAAGAGTTGCAGCAGCAGTAATTGTTGCTGTTGAGGTCGCTGTTGAACCTGAGTAGATTACGTTTGAACCGCCACGCAATGTTGTCATTGCTACGGAATCAATAGAATCTGCTAGGTTGTAAGCGATAATGTTTGCGATTGCTGGGTCTACATCAGCAAGGCTGAATAGTTCCAACGCACGTGTTACCAACACTGAGTTACCGTACTCTGCAAGAGTAATGGTTACTGAAGTTGGCGTTGACATTGCTACTGAATCGACATCGTCGTTTTCAGTTAAAGCAGTTGTCGCTGTTGATAGGTCAACATAGCGTTGTAAAACGACTGTTGAACCTGGAATTGCTTGACGTGCTGGACGCTTATCTGCGACAGAACGAATTAGGGGTTCTGAACGGAGAGCGAATTCAAGAAGACGGTCATACGCCTTCTGAACCAAACCAGCAGCACCAGCGGTACCTCCAAGAGAGGAACTACCTGTGGTAGTATAGTTTACTGTTGCCATTGTTTGTCACCTCCAAGTGACTATGAACGGAATTATTGTGAGCGAAGTACATCTAGTAATGCATCCATTGAATCTGCATTATCGATGCGAAGATTTAAATCCTCTGCTCGGTCTGGGGTCATAGCGCCTTGTGTGAGTACATCTTGCTGCCTTAAGGCCGCTTTATCTGTTTCACTTACTTTAGACTCCTCATTAGCAACTGTAATTCCGAATAAATCAGCGTTATCATCGAGCCAGTTATTTACTGTCTCTTCGTTAACCTCTTCTAAATCCTTAAGAACTAGTCTTGCTGCTTTAAGGTTGACACCCTTCTTTTCTAGGACTTCTTTGACTGTACGCTCACGCTGCACCTTGGATAATCCCTCAAGTTGCTCAGTGAGTTCTTTGATACGCTTCTCATCGTTGCGCTTGGCTTTCCGCAATTTTTTAAGTAAATCGCTTCCTTCCAATTGCACACCGTTGTCGGTATCTAGGTCGTCTTCGTCTTCATCCCAGTAGTTGTTGCTCATAGCAACCCACCCTTCTATTCGTTGTAGTCGCAAGCCTCAAGTCAATTCGGGGAAATTGGTTGGCTCTTGCTATCGGTCTTTTACGCTATGTGAGGCCGATGGATTCACATAGGATTCTATATTTGTCCTGCTGCTCTATCTCTAGATGCAAGTCTTCCGGCTCTACCACCGAATCTTGCTTGCTCTCTTTCACTTAAGTTTTGAATGTTTTGTAATGATTGATAGTTTTGGTCAAATACTGCAGAAAATGCTTGTTCTTGAGTATATGCCTTTGCTGGTTCAATACCAGTTTCCATAGAAGTTAATTTCTGTGCAGTCGGAAGTATTGCTGCTGCTTGTCCAAATTTAGGTTTAGCAGATGCATAGCCTTGACCCTTAGCAAGAAACTCACCTGCTGCTGCTTCACCAACTGTTAATCCTTGGCTTTGGGCTGCTGCCATAATTCCATATCTATTTACTTTTCTTTCCAAATCTGCAGCACCTTCAGCACCTAGTAATAGTGCTTTACCAAGGTCTGTTCTAGTAGCAAATGGCATCTTGGCTTTAACCATATCAGACCACTCTTTTGGAGCATTATCTATAGCATCAAATACATCAGCAATAATTCTAGTGCTTTCTAATACTGACTTTCCAGTACCCATAACTTCATTTAAGAATGTTTCATTTGCTAAGTCGCCTAAGTTAGATTTGCGTAAAACCTCAGAAATTGCTTCTTGGGACTTAACATACTCCGCTAATGTAGGAACATCAATAACTTCTCCTGCAGCACGTCTATCTGCTAATTTGAATATTCCACTAAATCTGTTGGTAAACTCTGGTATCAGTTTGTTTTCTTTAGCATCATAAAGTGCTAAGTTTATAGAATCAGGTATTGTTGAACCTGATTTATAATATTTTGATACAATGCTATATAATTGCTTTACATATGGTTTTGATGCTTCGGCAGCACCCATAAGTAATTTAAGTGTATTTATAAATGCTTCTTCTGATAAATTTTTAGTAATCTCTTCTTCATATACAGCACCAGGAACATCTACAAAAGTAACTCCTGCTGCTTCGGCTAAAGCATCTGTTCTTTCTTTACCGTATACTTTGGACAATTCAATTTGTTCAGGAGTTAGTCCACCATATTTATTTATTCCAGTTGCTGCTGCTTTTGCAGCATCTGCTTCTGATTTTAATTGAGCGGATGTTTTTACAACTCTGCCAGCAATTGGGTCGTATATTCCACCAGGATTACTTAGTGCAGCAATTTGTGCATTAACCGCAGCCGCTAATTTAGCGGTACCACTAATAGCCTGTGTAAGAATTGGCCTACCTTTTTCAAGGGCAGCAGCAGCACGTGATTCAGCGGCAGCCTTTGTTTGAGCAGCAGCCGTGTTTTGGGCCTGAGCAGCAGCAATTGCACCTTGATTAATAATCTTTTTGGGTGTAGCCATTATATACCAAATCCCATCGCTCTTGCTAGTTGTGCGGCAGCATTCTTAGCATTACCAATTTGTCTTTGTGTGTTATCTGCCTTTGGGTGCATTAGTGCTTTCTGAGTAGCCTCACCGATAGTTGCTGATGGTGCTTTTCCTATTACTCCATCTGGACGAAGTAAACTATCAATAAATGGGTCATTCAAATCTAATGAATCGACATCCGTTTCCCAAGCATCTGCAATTGCTTTTAGAACTGGATTATATAAACTACGAACAGTTGCTCCAGGTGTGGACTTAAATCTATCTGCAAGTTGAGGATATTCTGCAGCAGCCTTTGCTGCTAACTCTGTCTTATAATCTTCAGCAGTAATCTTACCTGTGGCAATCCTTTTAGCAGCATCTTGAATTTCAATATCAGATACAGTGCTTAAGTTGAATGCTTTAGCAATTTGACGAGCATTAGTTAACGAATCAAGAGCCTTGGCTCCAAGAGCCTTCTCATCAGCAAAATTAACCTTAGACCATAGATAATCTCTAGTAAAGTCTTTAGGTTGAAAAAATGATGGAGAGGTAGTCTTGATTATGTTCTTGATATCTTCGGGAGTATCACCAGGTTTAGTCTGGCTTCTTACTGTTTGTACTACTGTATCAAGTTGCTTGTTCGCAGCCTCATTATACTTTCTAGTAAAATCTGCTAAATCCTGCTTTGATAGTTTTCCAGTAAATTGGATATCCACCATAATTGCATCAAGGAGTTGTTTGGCAGCAATATCGGTAAGTTTTATAGCATCTTTAGATATAGTGGTGCTATTTGGGCTAGCCCCTCCACCGCTAATTCTTGCCAATACAGCATTAACTAACGCGTCTTGTTCTGGTGTCATTATTGAGCATCCTTTAACATATCTTCAGAGAAGTTTCTAATTAGTATTTCCTTTAATTTTGGGTGCCAAGTTTCTGATAATACTTCCAATATTTCAGCATAACCATCTTGAGTTTTTGCTTTTCTTGGGTCTCTTTCAGGCAAACCTTTATAGAAAGTAGTAAAAGTATTTCTTATGCTTACAAAATCTTTTACATCTGACCACAGTTTAGTATTACCGTACTTTTCCATAAAGTCTTTATCAGAGACAATTTTATTCAGGCCATAAGCATACTTATAGGCTCTATCTCCACCCTTAGGGTTATTATACTCCACCCACCAAGATTCGCTAATTTTTCTCAAATCGTTACTAGCGGCATCTTTAAGAAGAACTTTTAATTCTGGAACAGAACGTAAAGGCTTTTTATATATATCTTGGGCCTTCTTTTCTAAAGCATCCACTAAAAGATTATAACCTTGCCAGGCACGGTTTTTTAATCTTCGACGTTCTTGCTCTTCAGGAGTAATCATATAACTATTTAATGGACTACCATCTGGTAGTTTAGTTTTAGGATTCCTTAAAATGTTATATACGGTTAGATTAAAGTTATCTTTAGTATCTATATCTAAACTAAGCAATCCAATTAACTCTGGGTCAACTTTTGCTAAAGTAACTGCAAGGTCAGTATTGTCCTTAAATACTCTATTATAGGATTCAGCGTTAGGTTGGATATATGCTTCTGGACTAGAACCTTTGAATGTAATTCTATCTAAAGGAAAGTCGGCACCTAAACGTTCATTAAGTTCAGTACCAGCAAGTTTCTTGGCTTCTTTTTCGTCAATTCCTTTTTGCCTGTATTTATTAACCAACATACCATATAGGTCATCGTATATAGCCATAGGGTTTGTGTCGACCTTTGCTGGTACACCAAATATGTTAGCGAAAGACCAGGACGCTTTTACTCCAAATTGCTCTCTTGCAATCATGTTTATTTTCTCAGGACCAGGATACTTCTGTATTTTTAGGTCATCTAATGTCATATAGTAATTATGAACATCTGTCCATGAATCAAGGAAGTCTCTTTTACCTTCTGGACCTGACAAGTAATTGATAGCATCATTTGCCCAACGAGGGATTAATGCTTCTTTTATTGACGGTTGAGGACCAAATGGAAATACCACATCATAATATGAACCTAAGTAGTTTTTAAGTACATCTTCTGCGTTTGGCATTCCACCATAAATCTTAGATACGGCTACGCTTCCGAATATGGATGGTGTTGGATAGTTAAGCAAGAATCCAATAGACCTAGCATTTAATCTAATACCTTTACCATCAAAGAATCCCATTTCTTTACTTAGTGGGACCACTATGTGTGTTGCTAATAATGGGTCACTAGTTGGTGCGCCGTACTTATCTACACCGAAAGACCTGAATGTTGCTTGATAATTATATAAGAATTGAGCAACTCTCTCAGGATTATTTAGGGCAAACTTACCATACCTATAGAAAGCATTTAAGGATGCTGCTGGAAATGCTGTTGCTAAACGTGCAGCATATAAAGGCTTGCTTTGTCTGCGAATATTATAAAAGGTACTTTCGTTCTGCTGTAATGCTTCTCTAGAAGCAGCGGAACGTAGAACATTTATTTTATCTAAATCAACAGTTCCATCTTTTTTAACAAAACTAAAACCTTGCTCTTCAAGTTCTCTTGTCTTACGTTGTAGGTTTTGAACAAAGAACTTGTTTCCAGAAGCCCAACGAATTGGATTTTCTGGTGCAGTTAGTTTAGAAAATATTGCAGATGCTGCTCTATCAAGTTGTTTTTCTACCCATCCTAAATTCTTAACTCCAAATTCAGATGCATTATGTACATCAAAATCAAGTGGATGAATTGGACTTAGGTTTCTTAAATCTTTAGAAAGAATCTTTTGAAGTTGAACTGAATCTACTTCGCCAGCAAGTGCGGCAAGTCGGGCTTCTTTATCAGGTAAGAATCTGTTTACTAAGGCAACCTTATCTGCAATTATACTTGGTATGTCAGCCTGGCTAACTGGACCAAATTGCTCAAAGTATCCTAGATTCTTGTTGCCCCATGCAATTAATTCTTTTTCTGGAACATCAGCAAGAATCTGGTCTATCAACTTATCGCCTCTTAAAGAACGATTAGTGAAGTATGCCAACTCTTCAAAATATATTGGGTCATTAACATATGTTACAGTAGAAGAACCTCTTCTAGTAATCATTCCTTGACGGATACCTGTTGTTAACTCACCTAGATATGTAGCACTGGCAGTTCTAGCATTACCAAATTCTTGTTTCATAGCAAGACCAAATTGGTTAGCATTAAAAAGACTATCTACTGGCACATACTCATCATTTACAAAAATGTAATTTTTATCTGTGCCATAAAAACGTTCTTTGTACTTACTGCCTTTTTCGTATACTAAAGCCTGGTTATACTTTTGCTCGCCAAGGTCTTTAAGGATATTTTCAATTTTTTCATACTGTAAGGCAACCTCTTTATTTGTCTGAAGTATGTTTTTTGAATCAGGAGCCAGGGTTGCTAATGATGATTTAGACTTAGTTATAGCAGCCTTAGCAGCAAAAATCTCTCCAGAATACTTACCCTTTGTATCTACTTCTTTTTCTAGATACTTAATTCTTCGCTCTAAGTTTGCAACAGTAGGAACCTGGGCTGTAAGTTTTCCAAATGGGCGTATAGCATCTCTAAGTTCTAATTCTATATCATCAACCAACTTATCTGCTGCTTTGAGTTCGTTAACAACTCTTGCTTGGTTATCTCTAATTGCTTTTGGTGATGGCTTAATCTGGCCTACACCTAAGAATGTATCAAGTTCTGATGTTAGATTATTAAGATTAGTTACTGCTTTGTCTAACTGCTCTGTTAATCCCTCTACAGTTTTATTAATAGCAGATATTTCTTTAGCATTATACTTAGCAGAAAGTTTTCCAAAAAGTCTATTTTTATTATTTTTAATAAAGTTCTTAGTCATGCTAGGAACTCCATCAAGAACGATTGATGTACCATGCGCCATAGTAGCACTAAGTGAAGGCTCAAAAAGGCTGTTCTTAGGAATGTAGTTTGGACGTGCCAATACATCAACAGACCAGTATTTATTTGTTACTTCAAATACTCGTTGAGCAATTTCGCTGGCTTCTACTGTTAACTTCTGTCCCTTTTTACCAATAGGACCTTTTTTCAATGTTGATTTTTTAATTTCATTTTCAATCATATTCCAAGGTGCCACTCTGTAAGACTCTACTAACTGTCTTTGAGTTTGGGCATCTGTTAGGATACGCATACCCTGTGCGTCCATACCATAACCAGTTCTACCAATAGAATCCATCGTACCGAAAATATGGTTCTTGATTGTTTGCGTAAATTCTTTAATTTTTGCTACATCGTAATAACCGTACTTAGCCCCTATAATGACTCCTAATTGGTCATCAAGAGCATCTAATACATTAACCCTAGATGCGTCGTCTTTAGCACTTACAAAGTCAGACATAATCTTGTTACGAAAATCTGCAACACTTACAAACTTACCAGGTGCTGTTTCAACTTGGTTTGGAACACTCTTACCAAGTATGCCTGCAGTTTTAGTATATCTTAATGCATCAATACTGTCAAATACCGCATTCAATTCTTTAACACCATCTAGCGGACGAACACCTGAAAAGGTCACATGTCCTAATGGTAATTGTGAGCCAGCAAAATTAACTACTCTGGTCAATGGACCATTAAGGCTATTGCCCAAGATACGTTGCCTGATAGTTCCTACTGATATAGCGGCTTTTTTACCTAAAGCAAATTTTGGCTCAATTGGGAAAAAATCTTTACCCATCTTAGGTGGGGTTCCAGTTTTAGGGTCAAGAAGAGCATCTTTAATTTGTCTATATTCTGGCACACGATTAATTGCATCATCAAATGCTGCATTCATCCGTGACCAGGAAGTTTCATTAAATTCAGGTAATCTGCCAGTCTCAACTACACGATTTCTAATAATGGTATTAACGTCGCCAATTTCATACAAATCTGCTGGCGCATTTTTAGAAAGTCTATCTAATGCTGGTAAGTAACCTTTATCTGCAAGAATTAAATCTTTTACGGTATCAGGATTGTTTGCTCTTAGTATCGGACCAATTAAATTTTCATTATTAGAAAATCTACCTAAAGTATTTGTTACATAATTAGCATCTGTGCTATTAGCAAGTTTTACTATTAGGTCGCCAGAGACTGTTTGTTTTCCGCCTTGAATACCAGTTTCGAAAGCCACACCATCATTGATGTCTTTTTCTAATTGACTTACTGCAGTTCCTCTTGAACTTAATCCTGTTTTTCTGGCAGCAAATTTTCCACCTTTAGTTACAGCACCAAATGCTCCAGCAATAGCAACGTTAGATGCTATAAAATCTGTAGTCCCTGTAAAATATTTACCAACTGTATTATCGACAAATGCTGCTTGAACATCATTATCATCCCATAAATCTATATTATCTAAATCTATTTGACCTAAGCCAAAAACAACATTAGCAACATCTTTAATGGGAGTTAAGTCTGACTTGGTTAACGCTTGTCCTAGACTTATTTTTTCTGAACGATTATAGGCACGTTTTAAATCTGATAGTTGAAATCCTTTTTCAAATTCTCCTGGTGAGTATAGTGCAGAATCAGAATCAGTTAGTAATGCCGCCGTCGAGATAGGTCTTGTTACGTATGGAGAAATTACCTCATCGTGAAGCATTACGCCAGCCTTTAAAACAATGTCATTGCTTGCTGCTTGAGACTTTGCAGAATACTTTAGATTATCCTTGATTGCTTCTTGGGCAGATTTTTCTAGTCCAGCAATAGATAATTGTTTAGATGTTCCTATATCTACACCAGCAGGTATAACTACATTTGAAATTGCTTGAGCAGGACTTGAGATATTTCCAGTAAACCATCCAGCCCAGTCAGATACACCTTTGGCAAGTCCCTGACCTACTGGTTTAGCAATATTGTCAAGGAAGTCATTCCAAAGTGACATTATTGCCTCCTAAAATTGTAAGTTATAGTTTGTAGAGTTTCCACCTTTAGGAATATCTCCAGTAATTGTTTCAATAAAAGCATCTCTATCTTCTGTAGATTCCCAAGGAATCATACCTAAGGTAATCGCTATACCTGCATTTTGGTAACCAAGCGAAGAAGCAAACTTATCTATATTATCATATAGACTTCCAGATTGCCACTCAAACATCTAGTTGACCAACTAAATAATTTACAAAACTTTTAAATGAATCTGGGGCATTTGGTGCCTTTGCAGCATTCGCAAATGATGGTAAATACTTTTTGACTATTGCTTGATTCTCAATAGGTCTTCTATCTGGATTTATATTCGCAGGAAGTACGTCGCTTCCTAATCCTCTACCAAAATCTACACCAGTACTTTGTGGTTCTAATGGATTTGCTGTATCATCTAGTAATGTTCTAAGTTTTGCCATAGAGGCTGATGGACGCATTGCGCCAATATCAGGTGTTGTTTGAGGGTTACTCATCGGTGCTGCATTTTGTTGTGCCATTGTTTCGACTCCTGTAGAACCTAAGTTTTTCATACCTGGCATATACCTTTTAGGCTGTCCATTTTTTGAACCTGCCCCACCTGTTGCTGATACACCCATATTGTTTTGAGGTGCACTTGGGCGGTATCCACCGCTATTCTCGTTACCAGCCACAGTTTCTCCTACTTAATTTTTCTAGGTTGTTCTTTTGATATATAAGGACCTGCAGTAAATGCAGTAAGTTTAGATGCAATTTCCATTGCCTCATATGCATCAGCGCCAGCATGTATAGCACCAAGTGCGTATGCTGCTCCTGAGCCTGCAGCGTATACTCCATCTGCAGATTTACTTATAGATAACTCTTGGTCAACATCAAATATCTCTCCACCAACAGCCATTATAAACTGAAAGCGAGTTTCCTTAGTATCTTCATCAAAGTTATAGCCATTATCTGACATACATTTACGCAGAGATGGCATTGCTTTTACTACCATAAAATGATATAAATCTTCTTTGTCTTGCTTTGTAGGAGTTGGTGGCTCCCAAACATGTTGTGCTATATCACAGGGTAGTGTCTCACCAGAACCAGCAATTAAGAACATACCATTTTCTGAAATTTTTCTTACTTCAGGATGTGTATAAATTCTACCATCAGCATCTGTAGTTCTACTATCGGCAACTAAGAAACAACGGTCCTTATGTTCTATTCCTATAATTGTTGTCATTGTCCCCTACCTAGTTAACTTCTTGTTACTACTCTTCCGCCTGCTTTTCCACTTGCTGTTAAACTTGAAAGAATTGTTTGAATGTCAGGTGATTCCTGTTGTGGTAATGATATTGGTTCTTCTTGAGGAGGACCTCCTACTGGAGCACCAGAGGGAGCAGGGGACGTTTGCTCAACCATAGGATTAGAGGCGCCAGCAGGAGGAACCTGTTGTTGCGGTGCAAAAGTAGCCTCAATAGCATCTTCTAATGCTTGTCCCTTTTGGCGAGCCTTGATAACCGCAGCAATTTTATTTACCATATCTGATGGGTCTTGTCCCTGTGTTGCCATCGCTGGTATGGCCTGAGCCATTGCTGTAATACCACTGAGTAATGCTGTACGCATATCCTCAATTTCAATTTTCTCAAGTTCTTGTGTTACGTTAACAGTAAATGGCAACTCACGCATAGCCATATCTTTAGATATTAACTTACCACCAAGTGCTTGAAGCATGAAGATAAGACCTTGGGCTGGATTAAGACCAGCAAGCATACCATAACGGACATCGGCTGAATAATCACCCTTGATGTCTTTGGTTGGCTTATAAGTAATTTCATATGGTGAGCCAGAATCTACACCACGAATTGTTTTCTCTTCTGGATATATTAACTCATCAACTTCAAAACAGATACTGATTACATCACGAAGTCCAGCAGCAAAGATTGCTTGGGCTGATTTAACCTGTGTATCAAATGCTCCCATAAGAGCCTGTACACCTTGACCAGTAACGATAGATGCATCAATGTTACCAGTACGAGACTCTGGATAACGAGCACCAACTCTAAGTTCTTGATTAAGTAATGTTTGCTCTGTGAATGCGCCTTGTGGTAGAGTAAGTTCTACACGACGAACACCTGCTGGGTTTGCGGTGCGGATAACCGCATCTCCACCCAACTGTAGTTCTTGTACATCTTGTGGGAGTACAATAGGTGCCTGTACTGATTTCTCCGCTGCTTCCATTGCCAGTAAGGCGAAACGGTTGCGGAGTAACTGAATTCCAAGTACATCGTCGAATTGTCCACGTAACTCATTGTCAATAGACGGTTTACGTGCTACAACTACCATCATTTTACCAAGAGGATTCCTGGCTTGTGATAAAATTAAATTATCTTTTGCTGGTACATATACAACTGATTGGTCTTTGTCGTAGTAGCGGATAATTTCTACTTGACCATTTAGGTCTTGCTTATATCCCATTCCGCCAAGAAGTATGTTATCATACTCTGGGAATTGTGCTACTAACTCACCAAGGGTAAGTGTGTATCTTTTAGCAAATGCTATACAACGTCCATATCGGTCAAACTCTGGGTATGCACCAATTGGGTTCTCTACACGGATGCGAGGCAGTTTAGCCTCATCATCCAATTCTATAATAAACGGAACAAAGCCGTAGGTTATATACCAGTCTGCTCCTGAGTACATCTGGACCGATAGGTCAGAATGCGAAAAGTAATTGCTAGCAATACGAGTACGCTTATCGGCAAAAGTACGAGCACGGTCAGAGACTTGATTAGCGGCTGAGCAGTTAACCGCCGGAAGAGGTGCCATAACCTCAGAAAGGTCCCTGGCAACGATATCAATAAAATTTGCAACGACATTAGCATCTACACCATCTGGAAAAAAGTCTGGATAGACTTCAGCAATCTTTCCTTTACGAACAGCAAGAACGTCAAGATTACGGGCATCTCTTTCGCTGTTTCGATAACGTAACGATTGTACCCGTGCCGCTATCTGTTCAATTGTTAATGCCATAGTTTCCTATCCATAAGTTTCTTGCCATTGCTCTGCAAAGGCTTCGTCTAAATTAAGTGAACCTCTACTAGCCATCTGTGCTCTAGTAGCCCATCTATTTGTCTGGTACTGCCCAACTTTACTTGAAGTCTGCATTAGTTCTCTACAACGGATAACAGCAAACCATAATGCCATTACACAGTCGGTAGGGTTCTTAGTATCAGGCTTCCAAATTATAAGTTGCTGTACTAAAGACTTAAGTCCCTCAGAGCCTTCATTAGAAGGTAACTCTATAAGGTTGTTATCGTGGAATCTACCATCTCTGGCTGAACCAAAAAGGCTAGCCATAGAGGCTACACCGAATCCTACATCCCATTTATTCTTACCAGTAAAGTGTGAGTTAAGTTGACATCCATAGGATGCTAGGTAATCACGTAACTCTGTATCCATAGCGTAGTACTTCTGGTGGGCGTTAATTTCAACCCTAAACTCTTGTGGCTTAAATCTTTCTACCCACTCTTTGATAAGAGCATTCTCTTTCTGTGGAGTAGGGTCAACCATGTTGACGCAATCTAAAACATATATACGACCATCAGAACGATTATAAGACACTGCTACGAAAGCAGACCTACCAGTTACCGCAGGGTCAAATCCTATAACTGTATAAACTGAATCTACGTTCTTGGGATGCCCCGGTGTGTCTTTCTTAAGTGGTCCGCGCTTTCGCATACCGTTAACACATCCTGCGACAATTGTTGGCGAGAATATGGAATCGGATTGGACGTCTTCTTGTTGGTAGACCATAGCCCAGACTGACGGAGCCACTTCAGACCGCCTTGTAAAAAGCGAAGGTCCATCCCATTTGGGATATAGTCCTTGCTCATTAGGTTCGTCCTTGTCTCCTTCTGCCCTGTCTGTCCAAGGCCAAAGTGTTTTCCAGTTCTTTGGGTCTTCATCAAATTCTAAAACTGATGGCATAGCCATGTATGTAAATGGAGATTTGCCACCTGTCCACTGGTCGCCATCTCTAATCATTTTATATAAATCTATAGGTGCGACACGGGTTCCTACTATAAGCAGTTTGCCGTGCCGCCCCAAACGGGTGATGACTTCTTTTTGAAGCCATTCAATTTGCTTCTCCCACTCATGGGCGTTTGCATTCATCACCACATCGTCTAGGATAATCAGGTCGGCGCGAGCACCGTAAATCTGTGACCCGAATCCCAATGCTTGTACTGTTGGGTCTTTCTCTCCTGAGTCTCGTCCA
>Ga0164293_10001081_pt1 | contig 22795 bp, 9 predicted proteins | sample GEODES118metaG_FD_111487 | JGI IMG/M metagenome (GOLD analysis project Ga0164293, IMG submission 111487) | Eutrophic lake water microbial communities from Lake Mendota, Wisconsin, USA - GEODES118 metaG | ecosystem: Environmental > Aquatic > Freshwater > Lake | place: USA: Lake Mendota, Wisconsin...
CAAGAGCCTATAGATTTAACAAGACTTCTTGCACCTAAAACATCTAGAAGTTTTGTTTTAGCAAACCCTACAAATTATATAACATTCTTCGAAAAATTTGGAAAGTTTTCAATAATAGAAGAATTTAATACATTTGATGATCAATACTTAGATGACGATAATATTATCTATTTAATTCTTGTACCCGATATTCAATTAACACTAAAAACTAATGAAACATATTTTGATATTTCTCTTTCTAGATTCAAATTAACTAATGCTCAAAGAGATAGGATTTATCAGTTGTTAGATTATAGTGGACAAAAAATAGTTACTACTGTGGTAAAAATATTAGATCCCGTACTTATTAAATATGTAGTAAATATTGCTTTAACTATATTCGAAGGTAATGATCCTTCCACAATAAAAAACCAAATAACTAGTATATTAAGTGATTATTTTCTTAATATAAGAAGAAGAGATAAAATACCTAGATCTGATTTAATTGCAGCAATTGAGTCTATTTCAGGAGTGGATTCGGTTTCTCTTTACTTTGTAGGAGAGGCTAATGAATTAGCCAAATCACAAAGTCCAAATTCTCCAGATATTGGATTCGATGAATTTGGCGATATTGTTATGGGTAAAGACGAAATTGTTGTTATATCTGGCGGATGGGAAGATAGGAATGGTATTTATTATGACTACGGAGCTGGTATGGACACTCTATCTTCAGTGAATATAGATATTAGATCTATTGTACCAGTAACTTATAATACTAAAGTAAATAATATATTAAAAAGCTCACTAAATACAGGAAACTAATATGGACAAACAGAGTTGGTACGAATTTATAGAATCACAAAATGATGATAGATCAAATAAAGGATTTGATTACGAAGGAAAGATCTTTGAAAAGACACTTTCTAACCAAATAATAAATGGTGATAATAATAGAGTAGATATATTAGCAAGTATAGAGAAAGTTGTTTATAAATTATTTGAAACCACTAAATACATAAAGAACTATATTAATTATACAGTTCCTAAAAATAATAAGTACGTAAGATAGGATGACAACTCAAAATCTTTTATTTTTTAATAAAAAAGGGGATCAATATAATTTTCAATGGAATGGAAATTATTGGGAAGGTGCAGTTCTTTTTCCTATTGTTTCAGAAAAACTTTTTGAAGTAGATAACATATTTATAATAGAAAAATTTTTAGATCTTTCTTCTGATATAAAATACGGATATCCTCATGCAGAATTAACAAGTCCAGGATCTCCTGTATGGAGAACAAGATGGGAATCTGACTATGACGGAACAACAGATGTATCTTCCACAATTTACACTTATGAACTTGGTGTAGATTCTGTTTTAGATGCTCCTGTATTAGTTAAAGCTAATAGTGTAGAGTTTTATCCGGAATTAGTACCAGGAGACACTATATCATCTCCTGAAGGTATAGTTGTAACATCAGATATCACTTCATCTTCAATGCAAATTAATATTGCGCTTAATTCTGATAGTGAAGGAATATACGATCGCACATTAATATTTGAGGATTATACAGATCCTAATAATCCTGCTACTATTTTAAGAGTTAGTTTTCATGGTGAGGTTGAAGGAGAAGATAGTAGATTGGCTGTTATGCTCGGAAACTTTGGTAGAGAATTTACCAAATCCGACGCATTCATAGTTAGAGATGGTGATATTAAAGAACCGTTACCTGACTATGAAATAATCAATAAGAAAAGGAAGGAGCTATTATTAGAAGGAGAGAGTATATTTCCTTACTTAGGATCTTATAAATCGCTTTTTAATGCGATTAAATTCTTTGGCTATTATGATTTAAGGGTTAAAGAATATTGGCTTAATATAAAGACTGATACAGCTGATACATTAACTCCTTTACAACAGAATAATAATATATTAAACCAACTTGCTAAACCTAATATGCAAGGAGAAAGCTCTTTGGAACTTATAAGTAGTTTATTAAAAGACGAAAATCAAGGTAAATTTAAACAGGTAGAGGTTTACGGAAAAAGAAAAGATGGTACTTTCGGATTAAAAAAACAATTTGAAGAAATATTCCCAACTAAATCTTACAAGAAGACTTCTCTATTTGGACTTTTTTATGATATTAATCGTGTAGTAGAAGGGCAAGACGAGGATCAATATGGATACCCTATTGTTGAGGATTCTTTTGTTTTTAGTCCAGAGGAGGTTTTAATTAAATTATTCGGATTAAAAGAAAGATTAAAGAGAGATTATTTGCCACTTAATGCTAGAATTGTTGATATAACTGGTGAGGGTGTATATTTCAATATCTATAAAACAAGAGGTTGGACAGACGTACTAGATGTTTCTGAAGTAAAGGCAGGTATACAAGTAGACTTTAGTGTATTTCCTAAAGAAGGTTATATTGAGGATTTAAGAGTATTTTATACTAAACCCAATCAATCTGGTATATTATACCCTGCTGTAAATGGAACAGAGCTAGGAATAAGTTATTATGGTAATACCGTGGATCCTTATTCTTATTTTCAAGAATATCCTATATCGGCTATTCCTTTATTAAAGACTGCAGTTGATAGTTACTATCAAGATATAGATAATGGAGAAATGCCTAAATTTTTAGGCGATGGCGATTACAATCCTCCGGGATATAAGTTATTCTCTGATGGGTCTGATTATGTGCTTCCTGCAGGATGTCCTGTGATAATAAAAAATAATACATTCAATCTTTCTTGGGATGAAACAGGAGTAAGCTGGAGATCTTTAGATTCAACAGTTACTACAACACCTTTAGAAGTTGCAGACTATAATTCAACTACATCTAGTAATCCGGGGGGTCAATTACAGATTGTTAACAGTACAACTTCTTTAATACTAGATCCTTCACTCCCTAATGGTATAAATATAAATATAGGTACAGGTAAAGATTGGTTTGATACCACATTACCTGAGACATTATTTGTGAGAATTGAATCTATAGATTCTCCTGGAAATTTATACTTAGGATATGTTAGTGCTGGAGATTATAATACAGTTACTGGTAATCTATTTGTACAGGTAGTTTATACTAGAGGCACAGGAACTTATGCTAATTGGAATGTCACTCCTACAAATATAGGATTTAGTGCATACACTTTTGAATACTATGAGAATTTTGTACAATCTGGGGGATTCTATTCTTGGGATAGATTACCTTATTTAGATTTCTATGAAATAGAATGGACAATATACAAAGAAGATAGTAGACCTTATTACTTTCAAATTAGAGGAAAATTACCAGAATTAGAAACACTAGTGCATTTCTTACCTTATGATGGTAATTACAATGTTAAATGTAGGGTTTGGGACACTTTAAATTCAATTTCTTTAGGAATAAAAAGAAGTGTAATAAAAGTCAATAAGAGACAAATAGAACTTAATACACTTACAAGATTTAGAGAATCGGAAGTTTATGATTGGAATAATGTTCCTTTGAAATGGGAAAGTTATCCTTCACAATGGATATTCCCTGTAGAGAATACTAATAAGATATTAGATATTTCAGATTTTATACAAAAATATCCGGAGTATTCTAATAATTTTAGTGAGGGACAAACATGTGAAATATTAACTAAATTACCGGAAGTAAAAGCCACATCAACTTTTGATATTTCGATAATTAAAATCAATATAACAAATATAGTTAGTCCTTATAATTCGGGATACAGTTTAGCTGTAGTTACTACTACAACTCCTCATGGATATACAACAGGAGATACTGTATGGATTTACGATTCTGTTGGAGCTCCTTATGGACAATTTCCTATAATAGTAACAGGGACAAACACATACGAAATCCCACAAATAATAACTACCTCCATTACTGGTGGTTATTCTTATGGCGCTGGTAGTATAAAAGTGATAGCTGATTCAATAGTTATTGCAGATTGTAATTTCATGGGGGATTTAAACTCCACTTGTAGTTTAATATATTCATCAATAAACCTTTCATTGGTAACTCCAAAATGTAAGGTGATAAATTTAATAGATTCTAATATTTCTGGTTATAAGACTTTCACTATACAGGCTCCTAATGATTCGGGTGATATATTTAATGGCAAATCTTTAATTTTACAAACAACGGGGTCAATAATAGCAACACCAACAGTGACTTCTTTCTCTGGAGGATTAAACCAGAGAGAAGAATATCTTTCATATGATTTTAATACAATTCCAAATTCCATAATGAAATATTGGGGTACTAAGAGATTATCATGGGATACATTTGAAGATTTTGAATTCCAAAAAGCATATGCTCACACTTGGGATATGTATGATTACCATAATGATTGGTTAGGTGGATTTGATTTATACTCTTTACAGTATGGTGACAGAGTGAAAGTTACTGATGATTCTACGGGTATTGTATTTGGAGAAACAGATTCACCTATTAATAGTTATTTGGATCTTTCCGAAGCTGCAGATCAACTTAATGATTCAATCGATGATAATATAAAAAGATTTGATTATATAGTTAGAGGATTTTCTGAATTACCAAATAGGTTTTACCCTAATGGCGATCCTATATCTCCAGATTTAAGTACTAATCCTGGACCTCAAAATATTAGATCTACATTTTATAAAATCCCTGAATACTCACCTGTAGCATTTTTACCTACAGGAATTGCTTGGGATGGTGATGGGGATATATGGATAACAGGAGAAGACGTAGTAAAATTTGATGGTGCTAATTATGTTACATATAATTCTGCTAACAGTGTTTTACCAGGGATTGGCCTATCTACTAATTGTATAAAAATAGACAGAAACGATGTTAAATGGATTGGTTTAGAAAATAGCCTTAATCCGCTTGTTAAAATAGATGATAAGGATCCCACAAATAGCATTGCATATTCTGTTAGTGATTTTGTTGATAATGGTGGTAATCCAGTTTCTCCAGTAATAGCTTCGAGTATACATGCAATTGAAATAAATCCGCAGTCGGGAGATATATTTGCTGCATTTGTTTGTAATGCTTCACCTTCCTATGATGGACTTTTATTCTACGATTCATATGCTAAATCGTGGCATCTTTATACGGTATTAAATTCTAATATTCCTTCTGATAATATAAGAGATATTAGATTGGAATATTACGGAATAAATAAATGGTATCTTTGGATTGCTACTGATACAGGTCTTTCTAAATTTAATGGTGTAGATTTTAAAAATTACGACACAACAAATTCTGGTATTCCTTCCAATTCAATTTATTCTATAGAGCTTGATTCATTGAATCATAAATGGTTAGGCACAGCAGATGGATTAGTTTATTGGGATAATATAAGATGGGCAGTATGGAATAATGCTACTAATCCTGAACTATCTTTAGGTACATTCGGTAATATAGTGGAAACTGGAAATGCTAATATATGGTTTACTATAGATCCTTCAACTTCTCCTGGAGACACAGAATTATATTTCTTTGACGGATACTTTTTCACTAAAGTACTATATAGAAATGACGGAACAACATTAATAAATCCTTGCAATATATTTCATGGAAAAACTCTTCTTTCTGCTCCTTGGAAAACTATTAAAAATGGTGAAACCACTTACCCTAAAAATTTACTACTTGTTACAGATCTTGGAGAACTTGCTAAGATTGATTATGTGATACCACATATACATGCCACTTCAAAATTTCCGGGCACACAAGGATGGGATTTCGTTTATCATGATACTTCTACACCTTTACCTGCGGTTCAATACATTTATAATGGAGGCATTGGATTCTCTCAATTAGGATTTAACTTTATTATAGGTAACGGAGGAGACAATCTCACACTAAACTCTGATTACACTAGACCTGTCATGCCTAACGTAGATAAATACTCTTGGTATAAGCCTATTTGGCAGCGTTATAACATACATAAACTGAAAGACCAGTTTCCATCTTTAAACCTTAACGATGTCTTCTTATACGCTCCGCTACGAGATATTATAGAGGGAAAAGCAACCAAAGAAAGTTACTGGAGAAATTCACAAATAGAAAGAATAGCACAGAAGAAGTCTAGAAATCTTTTTGAGAATTTTGAATGGATAATCACATTGGGGAATAGCCAACCAGATCAAGGTGTTAAAGTCACCGTTGATAAAGAAGGCGATGTGATTGCAATAGGAGACTTTCAAGGAACAATATTCATGGGAGAGGTTAATAACATAGGTACACAGGACGTTTATTTAACTAGTGCAGATTCTGGTGTTTATATTAGTAAGTATAATAAAGGAGGGGTTTTACAGTGGGCAAGATCCATCTCTACAACTTCACCACAAGGACCGATATATGCTAGATCGGTTACGACCGATGTAAATTCTAATGTTTATGTAGCAAGTGATAACAATCTTACTGGATTCATAGAAATTGATAAGTATAATAGTTCTGGGCTTCTTTTAAACACTGTTAATATACCAATATCTCCCGATCAATTCTTAGGTGATATTAAAGTTGATAAGTACGAGAACATTTATATCTGTGGAGGATTCCAAGGCACATTAAATCTAGGAATTCACACCTTGTCATCGTCACAGGATGTAGGATTTATTGCTAAAATGGATTCAACCCTAAATTTTGTATGGGCAAAAGAACTAGACTCTACTACCTATTCAAGAGCTTATGAATTAACTATTATGAATGAGTCTGATATTTATATTACTGGATTATTCCAAAATGATATAGATCTAGGAGCTATTTCTTTAACAGGAGTCGGTATTCCTGATATGTTTGTTGGTAAATTTTACTCAGGGGATGGTGCTTGTATATGGGCAGAATCATTTGCTTATGATGCTTCAACATCTTTCGTTTCTCCTTCTATTTGTTTAGATCCTAAGGGACATATATTAATTACAGGATCTTTCCAAGGAACTATGACAATACAGAATAGCAAAATCACATCATTCCCTGGATACGATGATATATTTGTTGTTAAAATTCTTTCAACTGGGAAATTAATATGGCTTAAAATGTGCGGAGGAGCATCAGGAGACACTTCCCATGATATAGAAAGCGATTCAGAAGAGAATGTTTATATAACAGGATCTTATACATCTGGTTCTTATTTTTCACCAGAGGAGATTGATTCAAGAGGAGGCACAGACATATACTTAACTAAATTTAATAAAGACGGAACTTTAGTAGATATAGTTACTGCTGGCGGAATTAATAATGATTCGGGTGCAGATCTTGTACTTGATTCAGAGGAGAATATTTATATAACAGGTTACTTTGAAGGCGAAGCTGAATTTTCACCTTATGTAGTTACATCTCCTCCCGGAGGTAGTCTTGATGCTTTCTTGGGTAAAATACCAAAGGAAAGATTTAATTCAGGCTATAAGATAGGAGCAGTTCAATCTTGGTTAGGGTCTCATTCATGGGCATGGAAGGAAGAAAAATTCTTCCAAGAAGAATTTGAAATACCTTTAGCTACCACTATATTTATAAATCCTATTGATTCTTTAGTACCTGGTAAGAAAGATCATATATGGACTTTAACTGATACTGAAACAGGGGAAGTCATAGCTAAGATTAGAAAGACACCATATTTTATATGGACATTTGTAAATTCCGGATTTTATACAATCTCTTGTGAATTACAGGATGCTAATGGTAATCTTTATCAAACTGAGCACAAAGGAAAAATTAGAGTGATAGATCATAAAAATCCTACTGCTGGTGATTTAATTCCCGAGATAGTTAATCCTGAAGATTATCTTCTGAGATCAATATATTATGATAGAAAAGAAATGGGGTTTCCGCCTTTGTCTAAATTTGAAATTTAATAATTATTTCAATAACATTCATCTATTAATTTAGCCAATTTTATATCCTTTTCAGTTATTATATCTCCTGCATCATGAGTTGATAACTTGAGAGATATTTTGTTATAAATCCAATTAATTTCGGGATGATGTTTTTCCTCTTCACATATTATTGAAATCTCATTTATAAATTTTAAAGCCTGTTTAAAATCCTGAAAATTAAAATTTCTTTCCAGTTTATTATAAACTTCTGTCCAATCGGAATTTGATTGGAATTTTTTATATGTCTTTAGATTTATCATATTATTAAAATTATATAACATACCGTGAAACTAATCCTTTATACCAGTTTATTTCGCCTTGATCTATTTTATAGTTTTCTCCCTTTATAAGTTGGTTATCTTTAGTAAATTCGGGACTTTCAAAATATGAAATTAACTCTCCTGGTTTAATTGCCTCTATTTTATCAATACAATCGCTGTTAATTAATGTTATTTCAACGCTCTGACCGTTCACTGTTTCATTTCCTGAGTGATAACCAGACATTCCGCAAATACTAGCTAATTTGTATTCTCTTTGGTCTATATCGCTATCGCTTTTATGGAAAAACTTAGTTCCTTTTTTTAGTGTTATTTTATAAACTGTTGGAAATAAATTTTGAGATAAATTCGGGATAGGCCTATCAGCATCTAATCCGAATCTCAAATAGCAATAATAGAAAGCATATGGTATATTATTAGTTACATACATAACTTTTCCTGAAACCCTTTCCCTATATCCTCCTTCTTTATTGATAAGGTATGATACATTTTCTAAATTAAGATTATTAAAGTTTTGCCCAGAATAAACAATATTTCCACCAATTAATCCATCTTCACTTTTTATGGCCACTTTAGTATCTTCAGTTCCTATTTCAACATATTCCATTCCATTCACATAATCCAAATTATTCATTGTCATATCCAATGCCATCTCTGATATTGTTTTATCTTTCAGATTTTCCTCAGCCCATGTTAATAAGTCCATACCCCATCCCGAAATTTGAAAGTTGGGTTTATCTGGTATTATAGACATACCCCGTGACTTATTGAAGAGTTCTTCGTATCTACTTTGGACTTTATCATAGAGTTCAACTGTATTTACAAATTCGCCCGAGTTCCATTCAAAGCTTTTTAATTTATGATTTAACTCAATAGTATAAGCCTTGAATCTCTTAAATATGTCTGTTTCTAATATTTTTTTGTTTCCATCAGAAGCATTAAATTTATCTATAAAAGCATATGTGTCTCTGTTCTTAAAATTAGGACTCCCGTCGATACAGCTAAAGAATTTATTAAACTCTTCTTTTTTTGATTCAAAATCATTTTTTATAAATGAAGAAATTTTGTTATATTTAGCGACATCTTCATTATATTTTTCTAACTCTTTAGTTAGTTTATTTTTTTGAACTACTTCTTTTATATTATCATATTCTCTAATTATGTATTGATAGAGTGAGCTAATATACATAATTAGATATTCGGCATCATCTGATGATATTTCTCCTAGTTCTGAATACCAATCACCTGAATCGAGTATGGTTTTAAATTTCTCACGTAACCTAATAGCTATGTTCGAGCCTCCTTGATTATTTTTATCTATTTTTTGCTGTAGTCTATCGGAAAATTCTTTCTTTTCTTCGTCATTTAATCCCTCGTAAATGTCTCTTAATAGCTTTACCTGAGCATTTATTTCTTTTCTATCGGCTCCGGTAAAGCTCCTAGCTATTTTACTAAAAATGCCTTCATTAACATTACTATCGATAAAATCATTAAAACTTTTTATTCTTTTCATCTAAAATAATTATAAAGTGTATTCCCTATAAACCTCTAGCATTGCGGGTACAATAGGGTGTCTATGGTTTTTCTTAAGAGTTATCACATTAACCCCTTCAACTCTTGCAGCAAGGGTATTCATAAAGTCAAGCCCGGAGTCTTTTTTATTTTTTAAATCTATTTGAGATGTGTCTCCACATATTATCATTTTAGAACCAATTCCAAGTCTTCCTAGTACCATTTCCATTTGGCTCATTGTTACGTTTTGAGCTTCATCTACAATCACACAAGAATTAACTAGAGTTCTACCTCTCATGAAGGGGAAAGGTAAAATTTCTATAATTCCTTCACTAAGTAATTTTTCAATTTTAGTTTTGTCATAGACCATTTCTAAATTAGCGTAGATAGGAGCTAACCATGGATCCATTTTTTCTTTTAAATCCCCTGGAAGAAATCCTATATCCTCTTTTGCTACTGTGGGTCTAGTAATAACTAGCTTTTCAATCTCCCTATTAAATAGCATATCTAGAGCTATTTGCACTGCTAGAAGCGTTTTACCTGATCCAGCTGCTCCTTTAAGAACACTAACTGGATTGGCCAAAATAATAGCTTTAGCTTCTTTTTGCTCTTCGTTTAGATTAATTTTAAATTTAATAGGATTTTTAGGTTTCCTTTTTTGAGTCCAATTGCTTCCTGTAGTCATAGATTTTTTATTTTTTTTAAGAAACATATTCTATGTTTCTTTCTTTAATGATTGTCCTGTCTTTTTCTATTGTAAGTAATACAGGATATATATCAAAAAAAGGAAAATCAAATGGCAATCACAATTACTGAAATTCTTGGAACCGATTCAATTTCAGGTTCTAGATTAACTATCAATGCTAACTTTTTGTTGCTTGAGAATGCTTATAACGATTTAGAAAACACATTTAATATAAACGTGTTGACTGGATCACTTGACGTATCTAGCGCAACAAATGGGCAAATTAAAGCAAAATCATTACTGGCTAACAGCTTAGTTATGCCTGCTTCTGGTTCACCTACTATACAACTATATGGAACAGGAGCTAGTGGAGGTTACATTATAGCTTCTAGCACAGTTGTAGGAGCTACTGGTATATTCTCTAATGTTCTACAATCAAACACTTTATCTGCTTCAGGAACAGCTACATTTGGAGCTACTGCAACATTTAATAGTGTGCTAAATGTGGAAGGAAGAATGAGTATCGGAGCGTCCGGTAATTTTGTTAACACTAACAGAAAAGCCACCGTGGGTTCTTCTACTGCTTTTCCTAATACACCAGGAGCAGGTGTTACTGGAACTTACTCAACCCCTTACCAATTAACTTTAACGGAAAATGTTATTTATATACAATCAAATTATGTTTCGAGTGCGTCAGCTGATGCTGGATTTACTACAGGTTTTTTCTTTTACGCTACAACAGGCGCTGGAGCAACTGCTTCTGATATTCCTGCAGGTTATACTGTAACATTAGTCGACACAGCAACTTCCGCAGGAAAAATTGCTACTGGAGTTACTGGGGGTACTTCTCCTTATTATACTGGATTTTCAACTGGTGGAAGTGAAGGTGATTACACGGATCCTTTTATACAAACATCGGGAAATCCTTATAAAACATCATTAACTATTATGTGGGAGCCAAGAATAGGTCAATCAGGAGCTTCACAAAAAGGATCTTGGGTGGTTGTTAACTCTACATCTGGATTTACATTCTAATTAAGAAAAATAATCAATGGCAAAAACACCTTATATAAGACCGATAGCAGTTCAGGGGGGTACATTTTATACCTTCTCTTCTGCTGCAGAAGATCTCACATTAACATTTAATAATTCATTAAAGAAATTTAGTTTTTCTAAGTATGCTCTTTTGAAGATTCCTGAAATGGGATCTCCGACATATAAAGAAAACACTTTGCAATTTAATGCCATTGATACAACTTTTCTTGATGCAGCTTCTGGTAATTTCGTGTTAACAAACCCTAATAATCTTAGTCCTTCTCCTGAAATTTCATTTCAGAATTATTGTTTAAATTTAGAATCTACTGTTATCTCGGATCCTAATTACAATGCAGAATTAAAAAGAAACGTTTCTGAAAGAATTTTTTGGAAATGGATAAAAGAATTAGGGGGTGTTAGATACAGATCAGCAAATACAAATGAGGTAGTAGCTTCTTTAAACCAGACTACAACCACAACGGTTAATGGGTTTCCTTACTCAGATAAAAGATGGGTAGAAGAAGACACATTATTAACTGGCAATGGTACACCAACTCCTAGATATGAAAGAATAGTACAATATATTGGTGATATTGATGTGGTAAACTCTGTACAAAATACGGATAATGCTTATTCGGAGGTTTATATTCATGTGCCAACAGGAGACGGAGGAACACCATATGTTCTATTTAAAACTGTTGCTGATGAGAATTATTATCCCGATAGAACATTTACACATTTACCTCCAGATCCTTTAGACACTGAATATCTTCAAGGAAGAGATTCGGCTTCAGGTTTATATGGCCCTAACGGATTACCTAAATTGGCTATATTCGATCAAGACGTTTTAGGAGAACCTGGTGTCACTGGAATATCTGCAACTGGTACATTTTTAAGTAATTGGTATTCACCTAGAGATGAGGCTAATTCTTATTTTACTGATCCTAGTTTCTTTGACAATAGCAATTATACATTGGAAAAATATGTATCTACTGCACCTGCTGGATATAGTGTAAATTATAAAAGAAGTAACCTAGATGGAGTACAAATTGATTTTGAACCATCGTCTTATAAAGCCATTCAAAATTATGTAGGGATTTCTACAATAGAAGAATGGAACGGAACTCCCACTACAACTTCTTTTGAATTTAATGCAGTTCTTGTTTATTATGATGTTTACGATCCTAATAACCCAACAGATTCAGAAACAAATCTTTATGGTATTTTATTCTTAAATGATCCTGAGCCTGTTTCTATTAATGCAGCTAAATTCCCCAATTTCAAGAAATTTAAGCCGGATCCTATTACTAAATTAAATGGTAATTCTTACGGATTCAAAATAAATCTTAAGTTTGATACTGATGTGGAAAGCACAGGAGTAGAGCAAGCAATAAACGATTATTCTTCATTCTCGCTTTCTATCTTTATGGATGCAGCTACTGTTTTACAGGATGCAGCTAAGAATCTTAATGATAGAACATTAGAGATAATGGGAATGCAGGATCAAATTACTGCATTGACAGATCTTATTATTAATACAGACGATAGCACAGATATAAAATTAAGATTAGATACAGTTGAAAAATCATTACAAGCAAATCAAGCTCTTTTTGATAACACTCAAGATATCTTAAGTTTAATTGAAAGAAATAGCGATACTATACAAAATATATTACAGAATCAGACATCTATAAATATGACTTATAACCTTGACCTTCTAAAAGATGGTGATGGTACTTTTGTTGATAGATCAACTCCTAATATATTAAAAGTTGATGTTACACAGCAAGATTATAATATAGGAACTAATTCTTTATTTACTATTAATCCTGTTGCTGGTAACACAGTATCACTTCAACTTTACACTAATTACCTTAAGCATAAAAATAATGGATTATCTATAACAGCAAATAATGATATTGTTATTAAGATAGATGATACCACAAACAAATGGCAAAAGGGACAAGTTCTAAGATTAGTAATAGGTGATGATATAGATTTGGGTGTTTATTCATTGGTTATTTTAACTGATGCTTTAGGGGAATATCCAAAAGGAACTCCTTCAGGAGTACCTTATTCTAGTGTAGTTGCAGGATTTATAAATATTCAATTTCAAAATGCTTCTTACAAACCTATCTTTGATATTGTTTGTGTAGATGATAAAAATCTAATATTTGAAGTGGACCAAATAAAATAAGATAAAATGTCAAACACAAAAAATTCATTCTCTTCTTTAATAGCTCAATTTTTAAGGCTTCAAAAGAATTCTTTAGAAATCATAAATAAATTGAATGATGTTGCGACATCATCTAAAGATTCTGTTCAAATTGAATTTTTAATGGACGATAACACTTCAGAGAATATTCAAATACCTTCTTATGGATTTTTAAAATCTGAGATTAATAGAATTGATAAAAATGTATTAGCACTTTCTGGGTTAGAAGACACTACAGCAAATATTAGAAAATCTGATGGCACTGTTTCTAAGATATATCAGGCTAATATATTAAAGGATCCTTTATCACCAGGAAGTCTTCAAGTACCTGGTACATTTCAAGCTAGAAATAATTGGTTTTTTGAATCATTTTTAAATCCGCTTCTTTATGTTTCTATTGATGTAGAGAATCAGATCCCAGTAAATTCTGAAAATGTTTACGTAAAAAGAATTATAGCTAACACTCAAACTGATGTGCAAAAAGCATATTTCGATGCTAATTTAAAAGGAAGAAATGATATTACTGATTCTGATTTTATTGATTCATTAAAAAGCCAGGGAATTCAATATTTTACTGATGAGCAAATAAATGAATTAGAATTAAGAACAATAAGATATATTGGATCTTTTGGAGTACTTAGAATTTATGATGAAGAAACTCAGGTAACAGAAAATGGTATCACATCAACTAATACTGTTAGAAAATATAAGTTAACCACATTAAGATATACAGATACTTTAGCAACATCAACAGATTCTAGAACCCTAACAAAAGGTGACACTTTAATGACATCTGGGGGAACTAAATATGAAATAACATCAATTGACACTACTAATCAAACATTATCTCTAAAAAGATTATTTGGATTTGAAGCAATAAAAATAGGAGATAATGCTCTTACAATTTATTCTAATGTTTTATCTGATAGAATGGTAGATGTTAATGTGGGATTTGATGAAAGACAAGCTATTTTTATTAAATCTATTGATGGCGATTTTAATGTTGCATCTAGTAAATATAGTCCTGGTGTTTGTTTCTTGTCTAATGAATTACAAATAAACACATCCGATGGTGTTAAGACATTATCCGAATTCTATTCTTCACAAGTTTCGGATTTTAGTAAGATCTTTATTTCTTCTGCTAAAGAGAATGTTATTCCTGCAGTTTATGGACAAACCCCTTCTGCTCCTGTAGTTTCTCCTGGAAACTTTAAGGTAGTTAAAGTGAATTCACAGATAACAGATTCTAAAGAAAATGTAGATTTTAAAGATAAGATTAAAATTAAAACATCTTTAAAAAATGAAATAGGTTCAATAGACAGAGCAATAGATCAGACAAGAAAACAACTTTCTGAACTAACTACAACTTCTAAAGGGAAAACACCTACTGCTGAATACAAGAAATTAAACGATAAGATCACTTCATTAGGCAAAGATAAACAAATCAGAACAGATTTATTAGCTACTACAATTACCGAAGTTAATAATCTAACTATTGCAGCACCTGAATTAACGGAGGCTCCTAAATATAGAGTCAGAGGATTTTGGCCTATACCTGAGCCAATTATTGATTCTAAAACGGGAGAACAGAATATTGTTCAATTTAATGTGAGATACAGATACCTTTCATTAACAGGAAATTCTAATGGTACAACTCAGATTGATTATGTAGACAATAATGGGGTACAAAAGACTGGACAATTTACAAATTGGACACAGTTTACAAGCGATTTAAGAAAGAAAGTATATGATTCTAATACTGGAACATATGTTTGGCAAATTGAAGATGTTAGTGATGCTAATACGGTAAATATAAATCAATTAGATATTGCTATAACCAAAGGAGAAAAGGTTGAAATACAAGTTCAATCTATATCTGAAGCTGGTTGGCCCACTAATCCTTTGACTTCTGATTGGTCAACTTCTGCTATAGTAGAATTCCCTGCTAATTTGGTTGTGTCAATAGACAACGGTGCTTTTATAGCACAAAATAGTATGGATCAGGCTGTAGTTAAAGTACAGGAGGATTTACAAGCTAAAGGATTAGACCAACATTTATCTACACAGTTTACATCTGGTGATAAATTTTATGCTCATAATTCATCTGCTATTGCATCAGGATTCTTTGATGGAGCAGGAAAAGCATTAGATTTATTTCAGAAGTTAACTCAAATTGATAATGAATTACAATCATTAAGAGCATTAGTAGCTAAAGCAAAAGGCACTTTAGGTGTTTATATAAGAAGCGGTGGTACCTCTAATAAGATTAATCCTGGTAGTACAGTTAATTTATTTGCTGGATATTATGATCAATTAATAGATCTTTCAAATCCAGGTAATAAAGGTAAAATAGCATCTGTGATTTATTACTTAGAATTAAGAAATGAAGCTGCTACGCCTTTAGAACTTTCTTCTTTAATACCTGGAGGACAAGGAGTTAAAGCACCTATCACAATAAGCGGACAGAACGATTATAACAATAACAGAAAATACGGAGAAACGCCAATTCAATTATCGGGTATTAACTCTGCTAATGTTGATGTTAATACACCGGGAGCATTTATACAAGCATCAGGATATCAAAGTGGTAATGCCTATTCACAATTTGTTTACACTAGGTATAAGAGTGTGGGATTAGGCGAGAATCTTTATTTTATTCCACCTACGGGTTTAATATGGAATAGTACTCAAGGTACTGCTGATGGCGCATCACAATTACCTATAAATAATGATGGTATACTTATGCCTTTTGAGCAACCAGGAGCTCCTACAGGAGCTGGTGCTAATGCTAATATTTGGAGCGGAACTTATACTTCAGCTTTACCTGATGGAAATGGTAGTCTAAATGAATTCTGTGTACATATATCGCATCCAGATATCAATGATGCATCTTCCAGTTCTTTTTCTAATTTAGAAAGACCATTAGTAATTGGATCTGGAACTATGGCTTATCCTGCATTCAGACATGCTTTAGGATTTGAGACTGACACTAATATAACATCTTCTTTATCAACAAGTTTACAAACACTTTCTACTCAACAATTAGAATACTATCCAGCTAATTCGGCATCAGCATTTGGTATTGACGATAATGCTTATCCTAATAAATTAGGATTTATAGATTCTGATGAGTTCTTATGTGGTAAGTACTCTTGCGGATCTTATTTATTTATAGCACCAACCTCACACACTGCAATACAAATAGAAGGATCAACACAGTTAGCTAAAAAGACATTAGAGTTTGGACAAGAAAACGCAATAACAGTTCCTTTAATTTTTCAAATGAGAGCTCAAGATAAATTAGGATTTATTGGAGGATGGAGAAATGCTGGTAACCTTAAAAATATCACATACAGTAAAAAAATAGGAATAGATATACAAGTAAGAAACGAGGATTTATTTTCTCTTGACGTTCTTGTAACCGGAAGCTATACTAAAACTTCGTTAGTTTCTCCAGCTTATTCACAAAGTAATCAAACTATTTAATAAGTGGCTAGAAAAATAATAAAACAGACCTCATCTTTTGGGGTACTTAGAGCAAATCCTAGAATATCTGGTAATGTTAAAATAACCGTGGATTCTAGTAAAGGGATCTGGCTTAATTCGATAGATTCTAATTCGGAAATGTCTAATAGTGCTTATAAAGGATTTAGTATATCACCGGATTCATCATTTGATAAGGATTTATATAGATTTTTTGACGAGGGGAAGACTCCACCGCAATTTGTTTTTGGACTTATTGGAGAAGAAGAACCTGTACAAAATCAAACAAATGATCTATCAAGTGTATACAATTTCTTTTATAGCTCAGGTGTATCACCTTTAGCTTCTGATAGATATTCGGAAGATTTCACTTATCTTGCACCTTTATGGATAGGTGAGGATATTCCTGATCATTTTGTTATATTCAAAGTGAATGATCCTATAGATTATTCTTATAAGATACCAGTTACATCTTTAGTAGTGGGAAAATTATATAAAGTATTACAAGACACAACAGTAGATGCTACTGCTCCTGGTTACTTACCTTATAAAATATCAAGTAATACTGTTACATATACGGACGGAAATGTTTTTACTGCTGCATCTACATTATTTAATGTTACACAAGGAAGCGGAACAGTGATATTATTAGATTCTTCTTATAATATAAGCTCCGTAGAGGACACAGAAAACCATTTCTATGATAAGATCTTACCTAAGGCTACAATAGTGTCTACGTTCGATCTCACTGAAGATTCTGATATTGGTAAATATTTAAGAAAAATAAAAACAACTCCAGGATATACGGAGAATTTAATAGACGCAAGATTTGAAGATAATCAATTAACTACATTTAATGGGGTTAATTATAATGTTGGTATATTCGATAAAAAAGGTGATTATCTTTTTGATTATTATGAAAATGCAGAAACACAAATAGGATTTGAGGATTTTATAACTAATGGATTTAGAAATAATGGAATTCTTAGTTATAAACTATTAAATATGGAATTCCTATTTAATGATACAGACTCGGAAAATTACACCATAAATAGATATTTTGGTCTTTATGTTAATGCTCCAGAGTTAGCTAAATTTAAACTTGATGGGGATTCACTATTTAAAAGTCTTGGATCTTCAGGAAATACACCAATCCCAGATAGAAATGATAAGGGATATTATAGCCAAGAAAATAGTTATTTCCAATACAACGACAATGGTGTTAGAATTTATATAGATCCCAATTATATCACTGGTGTTCTTCCAAATTCTGATGATGTAAACATTTTAGAGCAAACCAAATTATTTTGGATAAAAGATAAGAATGGAAATTTTCATTCATTAAAGAGAGAAATAGATTATGGAATAACTTCTCCGACTTCTTCTTATACAACTTATGGATTAGGTCCAACAGAGAATGAATTAGTTATACAAGATGTTTCTTTAGATCTTAGTTTACTTACTGGTAAAGATGATTCAACAAAGAAACAATATAAAGCAGTAAGCACGGGGGAAAAAGGAAGAGGATATTCAGTAATAAGAATTGGCGGAACGTTAACAAACAACAATGAAAATTGTTTCTTATTTTATAATCCATTAGGAGCTTATGGAGTTCCTGGTTCTAAATATGATATACTTAGAGCTTCTGATATGTCATCGATTGTAGATGAATGGGGTCCTGGAAGTTTTTATTCTCAAGATAGCACATACTATTATCATGCAGGAGGAACAAAAGAAGATATAGCAAAAGCATTATCGGGATTATTAAACAGTTTTAATTATAATTCATTTGAAGCATTTGAATCTGGTGATGAATTAGTAATAAGAACTAAAGCAACAGGTACACAGGAAAATAATAAATATTATCTTGACTTCTTTTTAAATCTGTCAACTAATCAAAGAATGCCAGATTCACAAAGAGGTATCGTTTTTATAAACGAGAAAGATGCCTGTGATATAAACCAAAAGCAATCTTTTGTTGGAGGATCTAATTATTCTAATACTAGAATAAAAGTTAAAATAGAAGATGCAAATAAAATAGAAGTTGGTAAAACTTTTATTGACACAGTAAAAAATACATCAACCGATTCTTTTAGCGGATTATCAACATATTCTAATAAGTCTTCATCTGTAGTTATAGGTAAGTATAGGTTCATTGATCAATATTCTAAAGATGAAAAAGGAGAGATTATAGGAATTAAAGACTTTGAAACTCATGCAACTTTAGAGATTAAGAATTTCACAGAAACTGTAGCCATTGGCTCATCTGGAGATATCTCTGCATTTAATACATACGATATACCTTTAGGAGTATTCTCATTCTACGGTCTAAGAGAGATTGATATGGATTTTTGGTCAAGTCAATATGGCTATACACCCACTGAGGAATATTATAAATACTTAGATGTTCAGCCTTCTGGAGTTACTAAAATAATTCCAGGTAAAACATATTTTGTATCTAATGGAGCAGAAATAACATACGGGGCTTCATCTATAAATGGTCCTGATTTCTTTGAAGGTATTGCAGGAAATGAAGAATATACTCTGGTTACTTCCTCTACAGGAGCAGAGTCTAATGTTTTTCCTACATTATCATCAAGAGGTCTTATAACATCAGGAATAACGGGAAGTAATTTTGATTATACTTTCTATCCAGACCTAGATGCTTTCCCTGGATTTTATGGGATACAATCTCTACAATTTATTAATAATACTAATGGTATTGATACTAAATATGATGTATTAAATTTTGGTAAATTAGACTCTGAATATGATTACACTCAAGATAATTATAATCCTGAATTTGCTTTAAAAAGTAGGGTAAGTCCTTATATAACAAAATGGGTTTATAACGGAGGAACAGATATTAGAGGAAATGGATACAGACTAAATTCAAATATTGCTTTTAGTCCTCTAAATTTCTCACCAAGCTTTTTTAAAAGATCGCAAGATCCACAATACTTTACCCACGAATGGTATCATCTACAGAAACCCCCTTATTCTATACCAGAATCAAATCTTCATATTGATAAAAATTATTTAGCAGAAGAAATAGATGAGACTTTATTGACTGATACCAATCCCTCTTTAAGAGATTATTTCTTAGATTATTTCTCAATTGAAGGTGAGGATCTTAATCCTTATTACCCTACAAGTTCAACAATTGATAAAATAGATTTAACGGAAAGATTCTCACTGTTCAATTTCAATTCAGGAAATGGATTTTCTGAAACATTATATAGAGGAGCTAAGGTAAGGATCAAGAGAACATTTACTGATTATGCACAGGGGGAATCTATAAAATATGTAGATGATGATACATTTTATGATGATTACAAATTCTCTTGTGTAATAGTTCCTATAAAAAATATAAGTGACGAGATACAGACACCGGTAAAAGTTAAAATTATTGAAAATAGAACTTTTAAAAATATCACTTTTGTTGTTGAGGTTCTTATTGAAGATGCTAGAGCATTAGATTTTGAAAATATTAGCCCGGAACTTCAATATTTGAATCTTGACTATTTCTTACTTTATTCTCTAAAAGATAAACTAGATAGCCAATATTATCCAGTAAGCTCACCACCTAGTTGGTTACCTAATAATGATATTGAATTACCAAAAATAGGAGATGTTAAACTTTCTTCTTCTTTGAATGTCTCAACCAATCCCAATTCACAAGGATTTTTCTCCATAGTTAATAGTTTTACAACAGGAGATTCTGGAACTATATATGTTGTACCAAATCCTAATTATGAATCAGATCTAAGAGAGGAAATTAATTTTACATATTTACCTAGTGTGGTACCTTCTGTAGCTGGCCCAAATTCTACTAGTCCTGGATCTTTCTACGGAATAGTAGGAAATTCAGGAGTAGGAGGTGGTTATACTTTACCTTTCCCTACGGGAGTTTCAGAAGATGCTGTTAAATTCACAGCTATTGATTCTAATTATGGATTTGATTTCAGTGAAATTGGTTTAGCAGGTCCTTTAGATATACCATCAACCGCTAATTACACTGCTATTTCGAATATACCAATTTATCAAAGAGAAGGAGGCAAATCATACTGGGGTAATATATTAGAAAAAATATCATTTGCTAATTTATCACTTTGGGTTAATACTGAATATCCATATATAGAATATAAGACTTATGTGTGGAACGAAACGACTAATACCACGGATATTTTAGATAATCAGTTTGTTTTAGAATTCATTAAACCTTCTACATTTGTTCAAAATTCTATTCTATTCCCTGAAGAAATAGAAGATAAACCTCAAGAGCTTTCTTTATTTAACGTGGGATATAATATAACAGAATTAGAGGGAGAAACAGAATTATACAGATATGGCGGAGGTTATATTCCTAGCTTTAGAGAGATTCTAAAATTTGAGAATGTAAAGTATGACATACCTTTATGGACTACGCCTTCTGCTTATACATTTACTGTTAAAGTTACCGATAAAATAGAGGGGACAGAACTATATGATTTAGGTGCTAATTTATGTTACGAAATAAACGGGAACACACAAGGGGAAATATCATTAATCAAAGGTGTCACTTATTTCTTTAATCTTAGCGATTCTAGTAATACTGGATATCATATATATTTTTCTCGAAATAATATTGGCAATTCTTATTCCACTGATGCTTTAACTCAAGGATATAGCTTAATTGGAACACCAGGAACTTCGGGATCTTATATAATGTTTAAGGTTCCTTATGACTTTTCTTCTGAAGTTTATTATGTTGCAGAGGGGGGAAAATATATGGGACATAAAATAAATGTAATAGATTCTATAGAATATTCATATTGTTCTTTTGGTCCAAGTAAGGATAATTTTGGAAACGTTAAAAACGTTAACTATTATAAATATGCAACCGATTGGATATTCAGAATAGGACAGAATTCTCCATATAATCCCACTTATAATTTAATAGGTGAAACACCAATAGATAAAAGAGATCTTTCTCTTTTTGAGAGCTCTTGGGACGCAGGATTTTATAGACAATACTCGGGTCCTACTGGATATGTGAGTTTGCCGGGAACTAAAAATATGAAAGAAGAAAAATCTTTCTTTGGTAGCAAAGTAATGCAAACCCCTGACACAATTAATTCACAAAAACAGATTGTTTATCCTAATTCACTTAAAGGCGTATTAGATCTTAATTATAACAATTATGCTAATTACGAAATACTTTGGGAAAACACACCAACAGAACTAAGAGGTGTTCTATTAGTTGATAGAATGTTAACAAGATTCTTCTTAGAAAATGGAGGTAAAGAATCTTTTAATAAATTTATAATTCCTGAATTTGGATTTGGTAGTTTGTCTGATGTGGATGATGATTTTATAGAATACATAAAATTAAATGTATTGCCTATTTTCCAATCTAAAGATAATGGATCTTATTTGAAAAAAACACCAGTTGCAGACACGCAGACATTAATTCCCGTTACTGGTGATCTTGCAGATTATCAAAAATTAATAAATGGCTATTACCCTTCACAAGAGATTAGATACACTAAAGTTAATGAATTAAAATACGAATTTAGAATACCAAAGGATCCTTCATTTAATTATTCTCTAGCATTTTCTATACAGATAGGGAAAATTTAATGAGGATCGAATTTTTGATATATATTGTAACTATAAATAGAGATGCCGCAGATTAACATATTAAACATTTTACAGGGAGACAATCAATCAACAATAGTTGACAAGATTAATTATAACTATGACCAAATAC
>Ga0164293_10001085_pt1 | contig 22725 bp, 16 predicted proteins | sample GEODES118metaG_FD_111487 | JGI IMG/M metagenome (GOLD analysis project Ga0164293, IMG submission 111487) | Eutrophic lake water microbial communities from Lake Mendota, Wisconsin, USA - GEODES118 metaG | ecosystem: Environmental > Aquatic > Freshwater > Lake | place: USA: Lake Mendota...
AATGTTAAATTAGCAAATGGTGCTGATACGATAAACATTGATATAAAAAAATTAGATGAAGACCGTGACAATCAGTACGCACCTATTTCAGATAAATTATACACTCAAACACCCACATTAAATAATTGCACTGTAACAACTGATAAAAATATATTAAACGATGAAAGTATTAGTGATAGAATTAATCCAGATATTTTAGACGCTTTTAAATCTAATCCATATACTCAATCATTAAATAGCTATATATAATTTATTAAACATTTTAACATTATCTATGTATAAAATCAGATTTTAGATTTATAAAAAATTAGTCATATAAATAACATATTATTACTCTCTTTCGTAGAATAATAACATATTATGTTTTGCGTTAAAAATATCAAATATGTGTCACCTATGATGGGATTAGCATGTAAATAGTAATTATGATATATTAAATAATAAGTAAAATTGATTAAAAGCACTATCTACATCTAAATTATCTGTAATTGACCATGTATCATAATCAATACCATACTTTTGGAAAATCCAATTTTTAAATTGATTCATCTTTTCACCCAATTCTTTTCCAATAATATTCTTCTTTTTAAATTGTGCTAACAATAAGTCTTTGGTATTAGAACGCAATTTTTTTATACGATTTTCTTCTTGTTGTTTTAATTCCAAAGCATAGTATTCGGAGGTCTTTTCAAAATGCGTGAGTGCTTGTTCCAGTGTTTTTGGTTGAATTTTTGAAATGCGCTGATGTGTCTCACAAAAATCTAAAAAATCTACAAAAATTGGTCTGTTAATATCCTTTGTTTTAGTTCCTCGTAATTGGAGTATCACGTCAGGGTCATAAATCCAAGATTGCTCTATTAAATTGAATAGTTCTTGACGAGTATGCGTTTGTAAAAGTTTCTCTAAATCGATACCTAAAAATGCATAAACTTTAGTGGGATCTGTGCTTATTATAAATTCTTCATTATTTAATGAGCAACACAAATCAGTGGCCCTTAATTTAAATAGACTATTTTTAAGTAGAAAGCATACAATTAATCCACACGATGCAGAATAAAATGGAGCACCCATCGACGGATGTTTTAGGTCAATGATATCCGTTTGATATTTTCCAATTTGTGCAGAATAACATGTATCATTTATATTAGTATTTGTTAAAGATCCAAATATTCTATGAACAATAGACACTTTTTCAGGATTATATTCAACATACACATCATAATCATTGTCCCATTCTTTATCCATTAATTTAGCAACTGGAACGCGCTTCAAACTTCCATCTGAATCTATTCGGGAATTAATATCATCACTATATTCTTTAAAATCTTTAGCTGAAATTTTAGGGCATCCTAAAACTCCACCATTAGGTTTATAATCTTTGCTCATCTTGGATTTGAATAATTACAATCTGTAAAAATAAAATATGTATCAATTTTTTTTATATACTATTACTATAGCTGTTGAACTTGATATAGTGTTATTTTTTAATATATTTTTGTAAGATAGTTCTATTTCCAAATTTGGGAAGTAAAATTGTGTCACTATTATCACATAGATAATTTGATGCGTTAACATTATATCGGTTTAAAATAGTTTTTTTACAAATACCCAATTTCTTCTTTCCATATTTACTTTTAGATTTTAAACAATCGCAAAATAATTTACTAAGCACATCAATTAGAATAACTACTTTTAAATCTATTTCATCAGATAATGGATAAACATCTCTAATTTTATCTAAGTCAGTATTTAAATCAAGATGTTCTAATTCTTTTTGAACTGTTTCCCATAAAAATTCTATATCATCTAAACTAAGGGTATGTAATTCTTTTAAATCATCTAGATTTAGAACGCGAATAAAATCATATATATTATGTATCATTAATATATTATTTTTATCTAAGTTTTGAGAAGTAGATGTTTGTATTGCTTGTAAATAGGAATGTATATTTTTACAAAGTGTGATTTTTGTTCCGTGTTGGTCTAATCCATATGCTTGACTTACATGTTTTAATTCTTCTAATTTAATTTCATCTAATTGTTTTTCATCTAGGCAATCGATATTATAAAAATTATTAATATCCATATATGTTTATAATCTGATTATAAATTATAATTTTAAAATATAAATTATAATTATACAATATAAGAAATGTCGTCTAAATTACCTATCACTTTATTAAGTCTTCAACAGTTAGTTGAAACAGAAAATAGATTAATTGTAGTTGATTGCTATGCTGAATGGTGTGGTCCATGTAAAAAAATAGCTCCTATGATTTCATTACTTGAAGATAAATATAAAAATAATACTAATGGAATTTTAGTTTTAAAAGTTGATATAGATGAATGTGATGATATTTCAAATGAATATGATATAAAAAGTTTGCCTACTATATTATATTTTAAATATGGTAAACTTATTGATAAATTTATAGGCGCAAATATGGAAGAAATTGAAAAAAAAATTGTAAGATATTGGCAATAACTATGTTAATAATTCCTATTATTATGATAACATTATATATTTAATAATATAAAAATGAAAAAGAAATTTTTTATTTGTATTTTTAATACTAATCGGTTATAATTATATTCTTTATTTATCAATAGTTCCACTTGTATCTGCCACCTGCTACTGGTGGTTGGGCTGGGACACCAGATGGCATTGCGGGAGGTGGTGCAGCTGGGGCTACTGGCGCTGCGGCTAAAGCTGCGGCCATTTCATAAGCATAAGTGACATCAGGATCTACAACAGGTGTGTTCAATATCCTGAGATGGAAATTGTTTCGATCAATATAGTATCCAGGAATGGGTTCAAGGTTATATCCTAAATCATTGTGAGCATTTTGAAAATAAATATGTGCGTAAGTAGGAGCCTGTGCGGCTAGTGCTGGATTTTGTTGTAATAGTTTTTCCTTAACAATGTATATGGGGTCATATCTATTAAACGTAACCTTATAAGATTGACCATCGATTGTCTTGAAATCAGCAGAGGCAGCAGTTGTATTTGGCAAGAGCCATACTGTAAAATAATCAGATTGTTGGAAATTAAATTGCCTCATTCTATAGGTATGATATTCATTTCTATTACGTAATCGTAAAAAAAGCCTGCCAGGAGGATCGGGGGGTCTATGTCTCTTTTCAAGATCTATCCAACTTATGTGTTGATCATTTAATCGAACATGCATTTGATATAGACTAATATGTGGATGACGAGTAATTAAATTACTATGTATTTTTTTATATACTTCATATAGATAATCATCTGGATTAACATCAATTTGAAACTGCACAGTTTGAATTTGCACAGGTTGTTGTTGACCTATTATTCTTTCCGTGCAATTAACAGACCAACCTCCATGCTGTTTAAATTTTTTAATATTCCGTCTACTATTGTATTTTTTAGCATTTTGCTTTTTACTCATTTTTTTTTGATGAGATTTCATATTTTGTATATATATATATCGTTATAAAAAAATAATATATATTTATTATTTTTGTTACAATTAACTGATCTCTTTTTATATCGAGACATTTGTGTTGGTCATCTAAAAATCTGTAATAGTTTCGTTAGCCAGAACTTGGAAAATCAGCTATGATATCATCCAGACGATATTTTTCAATATTTCCATCATCAGTTGAATAATATACATTCCTTATACCAAATAAACGCAATGTAGCTAAGCAATGATTACACGGCTTACTATTTTTTAAATTCCCTAATTTATCGTGTCTTATTACTAATATTTCTAATTTTAGGTTTAGCCAACGATAATTACTTTCTCTAGATGACCCCAACCCCTTTTATCATAGGCAATCCCGAATTTTTGAATGACATACAACGCTCACTATCATTAAGATAATTTCGAACATTATTACAATTATTAAGTTCAAAAAATTTACTAAGATCATGAACCTCCTCATGAAAACTTAAAATCATTTATTTTTACAATATTAATACGAATGTAAACAAAATCAAATTTTAACCCTTACAGCGTTGCATATATTTTGTTATTTATATAAAATAATAAAATATACGTTATTTTACAAGCGATAAATGACATCATATTTATAAATCGTGTTATTTTAAGGAATTGTACGATGACTCCTGGAGTCATCAAAACGCTGTAAAGGTTAAGAATAGTAATTTTTATCTATTTTTCATCTAGTTCGTCTTCTTCAATAAGATTTGTTACATTGTTATTTGCTTTATTATGAATAGGATTTGTGTAGTATTCATTAAGTTTATACCCTAACCAACAAGTGCCACGCAATTTTTCATTTGCTACTTGATGAACTGACTGAGTAGTGTCATATTCTTTTCCTAAATTTTTCACAAGATATGCTCTCAAATCCTCTTTTCTTTTTGCTTTTAGTCCACATCCTTGTTGATTTTCTTTAAACCACGCTTTATATTCTCTAAATACATCACTAAGTGTTAAAAAGCCATTTGTTTCTTGAGTAACACATTCATTAAAGAATTCAAGAAACATATCATTTGCTCTTCTATATATATTTGTATATTCTAAAACCTCATTTGGTTCTTTAATACCTCCTTCTTCGCGATATATTTTGTAGTATTCAATGAGTATCCATAAGAATGCTTCGGGCCAATTTTTAATTTTTTCACTTAAATCAAAATCAATAGGAAACTCGTGTTTCTTTATATCAGGATTTGCTTTGTCGACAAAACGAGATATGAATTCTACTCTTCTAACCCTTCGCCAAGTTCCTTCGTCATTTGGTGGTAATTCGGGATCATCATTACAAATGAATATTGGTTTAAATTGCGGTTTAAATTCAATTGGGTCTTGAAATAGACCACGAGCTGTAATCTTATCACCGCCACTTATTTCTTTCATCAATCCTACATTAATTTTTGAATTCTCTTCTGCTTCTTGGAATTTAACAAGGCGTCTACCTTTTGTCACAAATAACTCAGGATTTGCCGCATTACTATCTGCTCGTTTTTTCGTTAAAAGAGCTACGGACACACCTTTACTATAATCACCTAATGTTAAATCCAATAGTTCAATTAATTTTGATTTACCATTACCACCACACCCAGAAAATATATAAAACTTCTCTTGTTTCGTAGAACCATCCAAGGTAGTTGCTAGAACTTTTAATATATATTCACGAACTGCTTCTATGGGTAGAACTTGTTTGATAAATTTCATAATTTCATTTACCTTATTATCTTCCCAATTATAATTTTGGTCATAATCAATTTTAGTGCTTAAGGTGATATAGTCTTCTGGACGACCATCACGAAATTCAAGTCGTCTAAGGTCGTACACACCATTATTACATCCAATTAGATTAGGGTTTTCATCCATTTTTTCAATAAAATCTTTTGCTTCATTGATAAATTCATCTTGGCATTCCGTAATAACACTGTTCTTAAATCCAGTTTGTCTTAGTTTTTTACTAATATTTACAGCACGAGTTGAGAAATCCTGTAATTGACTTGAGTTATCCGCACCACTTCCCAATTTATTATATTCAGCAAGATATGCTTCACCAAGAACTGAAAATTTTGTAGCCAATACATCGCTTAATTTCAATCTCATCTCCGAATGACTACCCAATTCAGTCCATCGATGTTTTTCAAATTTAAACCACACATATTTATTTTTATTTTTACAAACACATACATAATCATTTTTGAAAAGAGAATGCATTAATTTAGCAATATCATTTTGTTCTAATTTATTTCGTTGGACAAATGACCTTAGTTTATTTCCAAAATCATTTTGTATTAATTTTTCATACTCTTCTTTATTATCAATTCTAGCCCACATTATAAGAGTAGGATAACCCAAATTATCCTCACGGGAATTTGACCAAACTTCACGACAGGCTTCTTCCGCAGTATCCGTATACTTAGGATCTTTTTTCGAAAATTCAATCCACTTCTTTAATAGTGTGTCATCAGCATTATGAATATTAAATAGACACCAACCAAGTTCAATCCAAGGTTTTCGCTCTTCTGCTCTAAATATAGATAGACAGTCAATCGTCTTACAAATCATTTCGAGTTCTTCTTTAGACCTCTGAATAGTCTTTTTCTTGCGTTTAAGAGAATCTTGTTTGTGTTTTAAGTAATCACTTTTTATAATTAGGTTTTCTGGGTCAAGTAATGATTTATATATGTCTCTTATCGCCATTCGCCATTGTTCAGTTTTATCTTTATTAAGAATAGAGAACATCCGTATATATTCCAAATTAGTATATGTGGTAGTTGAAATATAGTCAATATTGTAGTCAGAATTAAATTTTAAAATTTTAGATACAAGATATGGAGGAGAACCAGCCTTTTTACAACCATACAAAAACCAATTATTTTTATGAACTACTGAACTATCAAGAATATCATTTAAATTATTATAAAAATTGTAATTTTTAAATATATCCTGCAGTTCTACCAATACTTCTTCTCTGATTTTGTGTGCTATCTTATAATATGTTGTTATAAATGGAAACATTATATGAATCCCATCTTTAATAATCAATTTATTTGTCTTAGGGTCTCGTTTATTGTCCCAAACACCCGCATGACTTTTTTCCATAATAAATGCTACTCTATTATCTTTTGGGACAATTAGATATTTATCAATATATTTCATATAGATTGAGGCAACCTTTTCTATATCATCAAAACAATAAATCCGTCTAATTGCGTCATCTTCTGTTACATATTTGAAATCTAAATCGATTTTAATTTGAGTAATTAGACTATTTGCTTCAGTTAGTGTATCATTAAATTCGTTTTTATGTACAAAAATGTCGTCATGTAAAAGATTGTATAATTCTTCTAAATATTCATCAGGCACCTTATATTTTCCACCTTTTATTTTTGTATGAGTATAGATTTCATTACTTTCCTTTGGAAGTTTATATGTGTTCAATAATGTATAAAGATCTTTACTTTTATTTTGTATAGTCATTCAAATATACAGAATATGCTGATTTTTTTGCTAATTTATTTATTATTAATCAATATAATTTTAAATGAAAATCAATTTTTTTACAAATAATATTATATAAGATATATATATTATGGTGGTTAAAAATCAGAAAAATATGATACATGATGTAGTTATGAATTTTATACCTAAAAAAAAAACTGAACCCCCTAAAGTGTCGTTAGAACAAATGGTAAAAGAACACACTAAATTATTAGAAGAAAAAGGAAAAACCAACCAACATATACAAAGAGATCAGTTTCATAATACAAACGTTATTTCTCAACCATCTCACACAACTCAACCTGTAAATGTAATTAATGAAATAGAGAAAAGATATTTAGATAAACCTATTACTATTTCAAAAATAGAATCTCCCACAATTTCCGATGTAATTATGCCTGTAGGTGGAGATATATTAAAAAAACCAAATAGTCGGAAAAGATCTCGCAATATTTCTAAATCAACTGTTGAAAAATTAATAGATAGTAAATTAAAATCTGAATTTATTGAAAATTTTATTAATAATAATTCTAATACAAGACAACCTACTAATAAAGCAAAATCACCAAAAGTAACCAATAATATTAAAAAATCACGTGAATCTAATATCAAATCACTAACCAATAATAATATAAAAATAGAAAATAATACAAAATCACCAGTTTTAAAAAAATTCAAATCAGAAAACAATATTAATCAAAAACATAAAATAGTTCAAAATAAAGATCAATTATTTAAAATACCTTTGAAAAAAACATCAAATAATATATCAAATACCATTACAAATAACGCAAGATATAATAATATTAATAATAATAGTCTAAATAATTTGATACATAGTAAAAATCAAAATAGAACAAACAACTATCTTAAAAATATATCTAATAAAAATAAAAATGAAGCAGACATTAAATTAGATTCATTTCGTGACTATGAAATAAAAATTAAAAATAGTCGTAAAAAAAGTAAAAAAAATAACATCAAGAGATCAAATAAATATAAGTGTTCTAGGAAAAATTCAAATAAAAAATCTAAAGTTAAATCTAATAGTATCTCTAAAGATATCAAAATTAATAAAGGCGTTCCTAATTATTTAAAAGAAGATCTAAAACAACTAATTGGAAATAATATAACAATAAATAATGATAATTTTAATTTTAATTAAAATAATTTTTATGTAAAATTATATTATATCAGCCAACAACAATTTATTATTACTTACAGTAAATATATATACATTAAAATATAATATATATGTATTTATAAAACTTTATTTCATTAAAAAAAATTAGTAATTATTTTTTAATAAAATTATTAACTATTTTTAATTAGACTATTGCTATTTGTTAATTGTATGTAATTATATAAACTATTAACATTTGCAGTGGCTAATATAATTTTACTATAATTCTCAAAATTACCATATATATTTATTGAAGTATCCAATGGTTTAATAAAAATAATAATACTATAAATTAAAAAATATAGTTTTTTAAATTTATTCTTTTTATTATGATAATACACATAAAATCGATAATTTTTATTAACTATTTCATTAATTATTTCGTTATTTCTAAGTTTAGCTTCATGTATAACAATTTCCCATAATAACCATACAAAGTCACGCCAATAAATTTTTTCAACTTTATCGTTTGGTCTTTCTGCTAGTGCACCTATATTATTTTTTTTAATATACTCGGTTTCCCAATAGACCAGCCAAGATAACCAATACATAATCATATCATTACTTGAATTGCGCGGAGCTTTAATATGATTTATAATTTCATTTATTGGTGTAAATATTTCGGGTATATCGTTGGATTTGATAAATTGAACCAAAAAATCTTTATTTGAAAATAAAATTCTAATATTTGAAAATTGGGATATCTCTAAAGGATTTATCTTTTCTATCTTTGGTAATGTACATTGTTCGCATAGTGTTATAGTTGTTATAATATCTATAAACATATTCCTTATCTCTAGCACATTTCTCGCCTCTAAAATATCATCAAGACTATTAACTATGTCTGTAAATTGTTCATATTGTTTCCATAAATAAATAATATATTTTGGGTTTTTAAATGATATTTCTGTTATATAAAATTCAATTATTTTTTCAAACAATTCAACAATATGCCCACTAATTATAAGTTCTGCACCCCAATGATTTGAATTATCAATATTGTGATTTTTTATTTGACTATATAACAATTTAAATACATCTTTTTTTTTAAACTTATTATATGTATCTATTTTAAAATCTTTAGTAGTTCGTGTATCAATAATTTGATATTTTTGTATAATCTGCATCTATATTGTAATATGTATCTAAATTTTTAATATTCTATATATATATATTGATGATTAATAAATCAAGAAAAAAGAATTTAAAATATAGAAGAATATCAAGAATAAATAAAAAATCTATTGGTGGAACTCCGTTTTTTTGTTCTCATTCAAATGGTTGGAAAGTAGACTGTTTAATAAAAAAACAAGAAGGATGGTGGGTATGTGTAGATTGTGGTCATCGAAAAATGATGTCTTTATTAGATTGCAATATGTATTGTAATTGGAATTGTTCCCATACAATAACTGGTTCAACACAAATACTCAGAAATGAGTTATAACTTGATAAAATGATAGGTTAGACTTCATCCATTTCAGTATATTCTACAATTTTTTTTCTTAATGGTTTAAGATATTCCATAAATATAAATATGCTTGATAATAAAAAAAGGATTAATGATATAGCAATATATGTGTTAAAATCATCTTTATACATTAAAAATGCGAATAATAGCAAAACAAATCGTCTTATTAAATCTAATCCAGCCATTAATACATTACTTGGAACAAACTGATTATTATTTTCAAGTATTATTATTTTATTATAAAAATATAGTTGTAAACATATACTAATAATTAATGATATAACAATAATATTAATATTATTAGGTGGTGGGTATTCAATCGTCATTTTAGTAGATGGTACAATAGCAAAAATAAAATAAGATATTTGGAATATTACATGGAAATCTAAATTATAAATATTATATTTTTTTAGACTATATTCTATAATAATGTTATAACAAGTATTTAATAAACAACTTACTATAATTGAAATGGTTGGTTTAAGTAAATCATAATTAATATTTAAATAATAATAAATACTAAATCCATAACTTAAAATCAGTAATATAGTAGCAAAATAATATAGATTACTTGATTTCTTTTTTAAAAAGAATATAAAAAATGGTATATTCCAAATAATAAAGCTACTTCGTAAAATTGTATAATAACTTAAATTAAGATTATTAACACTATAATATAATAATATTGATTCAAATGTGTATATTAGTCCTGCTATTATAGGAAATATTATAGCCAAACCATAATTTTTTATTCGATTTATATTAGAAGTGCGACAACAAAATATCAAATATAATGGACTTAGAGCTATTGATAATAATGTGTTATACCAAAAATTATTATAATCATATGTGTATTGTAAATATTTTATTAGAATTAAATAGGCACTAAGATTAATGATATATAGAATACTATTACTTAAAGTAGATATTATTGATATATTCATCATTTTATTTACTACATTAAATTATCTTTAAACATATTTTTATAATTGATATAATATATTTATTATAAAAACAGGTATTTTTTATATAAAATAACATTGATATTTAGGAGATAGTTTTCTCTCTTCAATTTCGGGATTTTGTTTAAATAATAAAAATCCATTTTTGAAATCTTCTATTGTAATTATACGGTGTTTTTTTTTATGATCTTCTAATAAATTTCGTGAATGAGCATATTTGCATTTTGTTAATAAAACTTCTATATCACCCCCAAAAAACTTAAAATATTCCTTATTCTCTTCAAAAAAATGAATATAAAAATCATCATTTTCTTGTATATCATTTACTAAATTCCATTTTATCTCATCTACCTTTTTTAAAAATATTTTGTACATTTCTAATGCGGAATACTCCCCAATTGATAAATGAATTGGAAAACGTCTTTCTAACCCATCATTCATTGATAAAAAAAATTGTTTAATATCATTTTTATAACCAGCTACTACAAGCACAAAATCTCCTTTATTTTCACTCATATATTGCATAAGTAAATCCACAAACTCTTTAGCATAAATATCTTTACCATCTTTTCCATCACTACTACCTAAACTATATATTTCATCTATGAATAATACACCGCCTTTTACTTCTTCTAGCAATTTCATTGTTTTTAGTGCGGTATGTCCAAGGTATCCACCAATAAAATCATTTTTTTTTGCTGTTTTAAATGTATTTTTACTTAAGATACCTAGACCCAATAATATTTCACTATATATATGGGCTATTTCAGTTTTTCCTGTGCCTGGGGCCCCATCAATAATAGTGTGTAATAAATCATGATTTTTAATATCAAGTCTCTGTAAATAATATAGTATAATGTCTACTATTTTTGATTTCACCCCATCTAATCCAATCATTTTTGATAATTTTATTAATGGGTTTTTAATGTTATTTAATCGTGTAATATCTAAATTATAGTATTTATCTAATAAATATTCTTTACCAATTTTACTAATAATAAACAATAAGTCATCTATATTTTTTGGCTTTTCATCTATAAATAACATGTTTTCATAATCAATATTAGGAACTATTACTTCATCTATATTTTTATTAACATTTTCATCTGATTTTATATTTTTTGTATTATCTAAATTTAGATTAAATTTATTGTCTACTGGAATAGATGGATTTCCAGATAAAATATTTGATATTATATTATTTATTATATTATTATCATTATTTACTAAATTACTAAATTCACTTTGAAAAGGGTCTTCATGGGAATTATTAGGTCGTTTTACAACAATTCTAGTAATTTTAGGACTTACTTTTGAAACAGATTGGTTATTTTTAAATAATCTATTATTGGTTATTTCTTTTTCTGAACAATCAGTATTCAATAAATTATTTTTTTGTGGATTATGATTATTATAGATTGAGATATATTTATTATATTGTGGAACTAAAATAACTCCATTTGTTGTATTAGGTGTATTTAGATCCGATATAATATTTTTCTTATTACGATGTTTTTTTTTATTTTGTTGATTCGAATTTTTATTCATTTAAAAATTAATAGCAGTATATTTTTATATCGGTTTTTCTTTATATAATATAGTATATATGGAACAATCAACAGTCAGTTTTAAATCAAAAATTCTCGATTTTGGTTCACTGTTCGGAATTATCAATGAAAATGACGAAATAACAGTATATTCAGATTTAGGTAAAAAAACTCAAATTGTAAGAACAAAAGACACAGATAAATTAGTATTAATGTCTGTGGATGATATGAATGATATAACTGTATGGGAAAAAGAGCCATTTTTAAATAATACATATAATATTTATGATATTGTTATCACTGGTGATTTTGTATTTGATCTATCAGCCCATAAATTTAATGTTCCTTTAAGTGAACTTAATGAAAAAATACTTGGTTTTGAAACATATTATATTGAAAAATATGATTGGGAAAAAATATTTCCTATCGATGAACAACGAGAAGATATTTTTCATAGTCTTATTAAAGATATAACCGCACCAAGTCTTAATTTAATAGCTAAAATGAATACAAAGGCGAATAGTTTTGTAGATTTAATTGAATTATATCAAAAACGGGACTTTATAACTAGTGAATTTATTCAAGATGTTAGAAAAACATCAAATGAAATACCAGAATTAGATTTTTTAAAATCGCATCATTTTAGGTCAAATATGATATTTCCCATTATAAGTGACGCTAAATATATTTATAATGATACTGAATTATTTATTGATGATGATGATACAAGAAAAATATTTTATGACCCTGAAATCTATGGAGATAATTATGATATAGTTCAATTAAGTCAATTAGAAGAAATTAACATATTACATGCTGGTTTTAAAAGTGCCGAAATAACATCTAATCGATTATCATTTAATGACGCAAAACGAATTGAATACTATGGTGGAAAATTACCTGATATTGTAACAAGATATAAAAAAGGAAAACTACCTACAGAGGTTTTACCAATATATACAGCATATAATCCAGTGAAACCTAAAAATAATTATTACAAATTCAGTGCTAATACTCCATTTTATGGATATCGCAATATTACTCCAAATTATCCCTTTGAATTATCAGCTAAATTTACAAATAACACTATATTTCAAAATAGATATGTTAGAGGTGTATTACATCATCTAGTAGATAATCCAGATATTACGAATATAAATAAAAACCCCAATTGTATAATTTGTGCTGGGACTCCTAAAACAGGAGAACATATATATTATAGTGACAAAGACCCATATGTAAAACCTGGTAAAGATTTTAATCTATCAATAAGTAAAGAACCAAGTGAAGTCCCCTATTTAAAAGGGGAAGATGTAATACTTACAGGTTTTTTGCTTAGGTCACCCTACTATATTAATCCAGACTTTAATACACTTAATAAAAAACAATTTCATCTTGAAAAATATATATTAGAACATTATGGTGGATATCTAAATATTATTGAACGATATTTTTATAACAGAACTCGACCATTAAATGAAATATTTGTTAATGAAATTGAATATGGAACTAAACTTGATGGGATTGATTATAAAAAAGATAATTTTATAAAATTTAATGCCACATCGCAAAATGAGTATTCACAAGAAGATTACTTCAATATCTTACAAAATATAGTTTTAGACCAAAATAAAGTTTTACAAATTGAATCAGAGAATATTGAAAAAATCAATAATTTTACAGACTTAAATAAAATTTTAAGTAATTATTTTCTAAATATTCGTAATTTAAATCAGCATAATTTTAGTAAAATAAAAATGATATTGGAAAAAAGATATGATCTATTTAAACAGTCGGCAGTAATAGAAGAAGAACAAAATAAATTTTATCAAAAATTAAATAGTTCTTTGGAAGTATCACTTTCTAACCTATATCAAACACTATTTACTATAGACAGTAAACATAAATTAGATTTTAAATTTATCTGTAAATTACTTAATCAAATGTTTAAAAAAGAAGATAGACATGTAATTCAACATTTATTAAAATATTATTTTTTTATTGAAACCGATTTTATATCTTTAGATGATGCTGTTATATTATTATCAAAATGCATTTATGATAGATATTATGATTATTTACGCAATGAGTCTGCGTTTAGAATAATATTCCATCCTACACATACAATAAAAAATCCAGAAATATCAAGTATTATCGCAGATATTATATCGTTTTATGATATACAACAAATATCTATACATACACCTAGTAAGATAGGTGTATTAAATGAATTATTACATAGGTTATCAATAAAAGATCAGAGTATACAATTTAGTATTCTTATCCAATATTTACACGCACTTAATGGTTTAAAACAATTAGATAATGAAGCAAAAGAATGGAAACAAAAATATATAAGTATTGAAGATACACAATTACAAATTAAGAATGATGAAGATAAAATTAAACAAGTTATGTCCGAACATCATATTAAATGTTTGAAATTAAGATTATCTAAAATATATCTATCGTTATCTAATTTAGAAATTGATAATAGTAAAGTAAATTTAGAATTAGACCCTTTTTTAGATATTATAGACAATTTTAAATCAATATATAATAAATTATTTGCTAAAGGACAATCATTTACAGAATCCGATTTTAAAGAACAATTAAAGAAAGATATACGTATACAATTTCCATTTGAAACAACTAAATGGATTGAAGACAGCGTTACTAATTTGATATTAAAAAATGGAAATATAGAAAAGTCTATCGTCCAAGAAAATGATTGGGCATTATTAATAGATACAGACCTCGATTACTATAGATTATATCGTCGGATTGATAATAATTGGGTATTTAATAATTCAGTTCCTGAGTCAGAACGAGTTGCTCCAATTATAAAACAGGGCAAATTAGTAAATACATCTAAAAATAATTTAAAATTTTCAAGTTTGTGTAATCTTGAAGGTATTTCATCTCCTGACTATAATGAAGTTGGTGGACTTAGCCGTATTATTTTAGATGATGATATAAGTGATGTAACAAGAGAAATTGGCAAAAAATGTATTATACATAATGGATTTTGTGTATCGAAAATTATAGCAGATATCGATAAAAAAATACAGTATAATTTACTTGCACTAAAATCTATGAAATATATTGATGAACAAAGAATAAATCTTGAAGAAATATTAATAAGTCTGCAACCAAAGATATTTAATTTACAAAAAAAAATAAAGGATATTACCGAAAAAAAGTTTAAACAAGTATTCCAATTACAACAAAATGTAAATGCTCCTATTAAAGAAGTTTCTCAAACTCAAAAACTATTAAAGCAATATAAGGACCAATTTACTATTATTAAAAATATAGCTGATGATGATATTAAATTAACTGAAATTGAAAAATTTATTATGTTACATGGGTTATTTGATAGAGATATTCACGACGGAAAGTTAATTAGAGTTCCAATTGAAGAAAGTAAGTATATCTATTGGGATATACATAATTTAGCCGAAAAAATGTGTTGCAAACATTGGTTGGTTTTAGTAAAACAGGCATATAAATCGAATTCAGAACGTTCAAAATTACAAAAACAATTAGAACATAGTTGGGGAGAAGAATTGCCTAACTCACGATATATCTATTGCAAAAATTGTGATATTGCGATTGGATTAAGCCGCGAAAGCGATAATGACGGATTTGATGCGGATGACCGACTAATACAATTGCGGGAAGCTGTAAAAGAGGCATCGATTGATGAAATATTAGAAAAAATAGAGGCAGATTCTATGGAAGATTTAACTAATTTATCTCTTGAAAGCGACGGCAAAGATATAAAAATACTAAATGACCTTATTACTGACCCAAATATTGATATGCCCTATCATGATAAAAAAGAACTATTAATAGATGTATCTGAATTTCTTAAAAAAGATAATGTATTAGATGTATACCAATTTGAGGCAGAATTAATAACAAAAGATCAAACAAATATTGAAGGATTAAAGCCTATGTTTAATCGTTTAGCAGATGGTAAATCAGGTATTGAAAAATATCGCGAGTTAAGAGATAAAATTTTTCCAAGACCACGCGGATATGTTTTAACAGAAAGTGATATAAGCAGTATTGCTAATCAAAAACCCCCAAATCAATTGCATTTAATATTTACAAAAATGATTAAAGATATATATGAAAAAGAATACAATTTTAAACGTGTGACCTATTTAGCGGCTAGATTATGCACATCTCTTATAATTGCTGATCCTGAATACAAAATTACTGGTTCATCTGAACGAAGTGCTGGACAGGCAATTTATAGTAATTTTATCTCTAGAGCGGATTTGGCAATAGAGATGATCTCCGATAAATTATTTAATTTATTAACAAATAGTCGTGATGAAATATATACAACATCAAGTGCTTATTTAAAACTAGCAACACAAAAACAAGGTAAGTCTCCAAAAGAAAATTTATATAAAGAAATACAAAAATTAAGCGAAAAATTTAATAGTATTCCTAAAATAGCTAGTAAAATAAAAGACAAATTAACATTACTTACTAAAAATAAACAATTGATTATTGATAAAATTAAAAATTCACTTGAATGGAAAACATTTCGGCCATATTTAAAAATATCGAATAATATACAAACACATATTGATAAATTAGATAAACAAATTCAAGTCATTGAAACTGAAATAAAACAAGGTGAAAAATATAAAGATAAATTTTATTCATACTTGTTAAGTAATAAGCTATTTTATAATATTCAAAAAATAATCCAACATACTCAACCAATGATAAAAAACTCATTTACAAATTTTTGCTGTCTAACAAATCCTAGAAGTAACTATATGGAGCATTTTATTACAATTGATGTTAATACCCAAGTTATTTTATCACAAATGAAAAACATACAATCAAATGTATTCTATAATCCTCATCAAAATTTATATTTATTGTATGGAAATAAAATGAATATTGTAACTCCAAACTTATTGGATTATTTAAATGAACAATCTCCATTATTTAATCAAAATCAAGTCACAGAAAGAATTAAAAAATTAATTACAAATTATGCACTTTTAGATGATGAAATTACTTTAATGGGAAAAAGACGATTATATAGTTATTATTATGATAAATATTTAGATGATGTTACAAAAATGAATAAAGACACATTATTAGTTAAATTAATAACCGAAAATACACAAGTGGATCCAATATCAATAAAAATGCGTCACCAAAATCTGTATTCCAGTAGGAGAGGTTTAATTACACATGATACTATATCTAATAAATATAGCTGGGAGATTGAAAATGAAATATCTAAAATATTATTAGATAAAACCCATTCACAATGTCTAGACGTGTATTATAATCTTTTAATAAAATTATATTTATCATGTAATTTACACATGTCGGGAAAACAAATAGTAAGAATACCGTTACATTATCAAAACAGCACAGTTTTACAACAATTTTTAGAACAGCATCAAATTATTAAACAATGCCTATTAGCTATACAAAATAATATTCGCAATAATTTTATTTCTGATTCAGCATTAGTTGATAACGATATGTCTAGTTTTGAAGAATATAACGACAGATATTATCGCACTTTAAATTTATGTATAAGTAACTTTAACCAATTACCTGATAAATTAAATATATTATATTCTACAGAAATCGCAAAAAGTCATAATAATATTTTAATGTTAATTCAAAATAAAACAGTCACAACATATGAAGAGGGTTTTGAAATAGAAAAAAATCGTATTCGAAATGAATTAATAGAAAAAAATGATAGAGAATATAGGGAAATTTGGAGAGAATTATTAAATGATTTATTAAAAATAACAGAATTTTTAGATAAAACACTTAAAACAACACATCAAGAAAAATGTTGGATAAATAATTTAAATTTATTAAATAGTTACCGCGATATACTAAAAGAAATTAGAGATAAAATTCCAAACCAAATTCTAATCGAAGGGTATAGCGAAGAAAATGTAATTAATGAAACAGATATACGAAACAAATATATTGATAATAAATTTAGATTGAGAAATCTAGATACTATTAAACGATATTATGGTATTATTCATAATAATATATCAAGATTTAAATACTTTAAAATGGACTGTGCTTTTAATATAGTAAATCGTAAACAAATTGTAAATAAAAATTTAGATAAAAATACTGAGCTGGATTTTGAATATAATTCATATAATCTAAAAAAATTCTTGTCCAACAAAATATACGAACAGATTAATAAAAATGCTATATATACACCTATTGATTGTGAACTAATAAATAATTTAATAGCAATAGAAACAAACAATATGACTATTAAAGGAATGCGGTCTTCTGCTGATTATATTTATCAAATTATATCCTATTTATCACAAGTAGAATTAATGAAATTTATGGAAAAACCCGTAAATAGAACATTTTACGCTGACTTTTGTTATGAATTTATTTGGAAAAATAATATTGAAAAATTAGAGACATTGAATATGATGACCGAAAAGGATGTTAAAATACATCTAAGAAATATATTGGCTAACGACAATAAAAATAGATTAGCAAAATTTAAAGAACTAAGCGAGTCTAAAAAAATACTCCATAAATTAAAACGCGATTTAGGTTTAGGTAATTTAGCAGTTCCAGATGATGATACAGACGCAAATGCTATTCAAGATGAAAGTGAAATAATTCAAGAAATCGAAGAACAATATATAGCAGGAGATATTATTGTAAATACACGAAATACGCAAAATAATGAAGAAACAGTAAATGCTCGTATTGACTTATTATTAGGTGCTGACGCAGATGAAGCTACTAGACAAATGACTAGAGAATTTATAGAAAATCAAGATGCCGAAGATAACGCAGCCGCAATAGAATTTGGAATGAATGGTGTTAGAAACGAAAATGATGATGATGATAATGAAGAAATTCTAGATGATTAATTTAATATTTAGTTTATAGTTAAAAAAAAACCTAATTACTATATATATATACAAGATGTCTATTACCGAAATTAAAAAAGTAGGGATATTTTGTTCTGGAAAATATGATATGAAAGATGAGTATATAACCATAGTTTCTACTATTTTAAAAAAAATAAATATAGATAAAATCGCAATAGTATATGGGGGTGGAAACGTGGGATTAATGGGTATTATTCGTGATGTATATAAAGGGAAAATTATATCTAGCAACTTATCTAAATTTGTAAATAATAATTCCGAAACAATTAGAGATGACTATATTTTTGATAAAATTAGTGAAAGGCAATCTAAGTTAATTGAATTATCAGATATGTTTATCGTATTTCCTGGTGGATTTGGCACAATGTATGAGTGTTTAGAAGTAATTACGAAAAATCAAATTGGAGAACATTCTAAAAAAATAATTATTTTTAATTATAAAGGTCTTTATAATCATCTATATGAACAATTTATATTATTATGTAATGAAGGTTTTATTAAAAATCCATTACACTATTATAATATAGAGTTTTTAACAGAAAATGATATTGATGTATTAATTAATTATATTCATGAATAGCCACAAAAAAAATTCAATTTATTATTAAAAATAACATATTTTATAATAAAAAATTGAAATTATAATTTTTAAAATTATACATAAAAATATTTTATGAAAATGATATCAGTATCAGTAGAGTGTCCGTCATTAAATAATTTACAAAATATAGATCATATTGAAGGGGGTGAACATGTAAACGAGGATTATAACGACAATATAGATTGTGGTAATAGTGCAGAAAGTATTTCACCAAGAATTATAGATTCATTAAATAGAAATATGTATGTAAATACGGAAATTTTATATTCTCCTAACCATGGTGCACGTGATGTTTTATACACAGAAGAAGAGATGTCGCCAATATCTATACCATCATCAACAGATAGTATAAGTGAAAGTGTAGGAAATTGTGGTATATGTTATAAATCACTACCTACTCGTTCTAATCATATTTTTACAGTTTGTGGACACTTATTTTGCGTAAAATGTATATTTAATTGGAATAATACTTCATCAACATGTCCTATGTGTCGTAAAATATTATATACAAATATAACAAATTTACACAGACACGACTTGTGGGCAAATAATATAGATAATGAAGATAATAGTAGTGAAATGTCAAATGAAACGTTCGACAATTCAAATGAAGTGATCCAATGGTCAGATGACCCCTATGAAGGTGATATGCTTATAAATGATATATCTCAAATAGAGAGGACACAATTAACCAATTTTAGGAATTTATGTCTTGATATTTACCGTAGTAAAATATATAAAGATAGTTTAGTATCTAATAAAATATTTACAGGACAATTACAATATGAATTTATCCCAAGAAATCACTACATTTACTTAAATGTGGGTTTAGAACACTTATATGAATTTGTTATACGCAAAAATACATGGGATGATAATATGGATGAAATTAACTTCATAGGACACATTCTTGAATTTAATGTAAACTATAGTGAAGATGATGACGATGAAGAGTATTTATTAGTAATTGTATTACATCCGCAATTTATTGAACACAGTTATAATCAAGATACAAATACTATTACTTTTATTAGATTAAATTTTAAGTTTTCAAATCTGCGTCGATTGTATCAAATTTGTCCCGTTTATGAACAATAAAAACATATACCCAAACAAATATAATTATATTTTTTCTAAAACAATATATTCATCATCTGTAATACGGTAATTACATTTCCATTTTAATTGAGTTGATTTAGTGTAAATATTAATAGCATTTAATACATTTATTAATATTTCATAAAAACTATATAACTCAATAAATGTAAATTTTTTTGTTTCACAAATCCGCGAATTAAAAGAATACATTGCTAATTTTGATTTTTCTAATATAGTTAATAAATATTTTCTGTATTTAGTATCATTATGATTATCTTTTAATTCATTGATTGATGTATTAATAAATTTTAAAGACGCATCTATTTCATAAATTAATCGCGATACATTTGTGATATTATCGTTAATATCACTTATAAATTGTTCAATAATAAAGAAATCACTCATTAATATACTTATATTTATAATATATTATTTTCTTATTTTTAAGCAATATCTAAGAAAATAATATATTATAAATTTACATAAAAATTATTAAGCTGCTGATATTGTAAAATTAGCTTTACCTTCAAAAAGCATTGCGGTATGTGGTAATTTAGACCCACATTCACCATCACATCCCATCATTGTAACTTCATAAGTTCCAGTTTCAAATGGCTCTGATTCAGTAGGACTAGCTTTAAGATTAAATTTAACACCATATTTTCCTGGAGCAAAACCTGTATCAATCATAGCATCACCAAATGCTGTAGAATGTGGTGGTTTTATATTGATAGATAACTCTCCAGTTGAAGTTTGACTTACAATAGTAAATAGTGCCTGTATTTCAAATGTCGTACCGATAGGCCCACTCGGAGGTGTTACGGTTATACTATCTAATTGGGCACTTCCACCATCATGAATGGGACAAACATGTAGTGTTTCACAAAAATAAATGGGATCTAAATATCCCGAATATTTTTGAACTAAATTAATAAAAGTATAAACACCTACCGAATCACATAACATATTACACGCTTGTTCTTCTGATTTTTTATCGGGAAATGCCTTTACACATAGTTCACTACAACCACCAACAATACCCCCCTTTAGAATTACATTTATAATTTGTTCAATACTATTGCTAACAAAGCTTACACATGGATTACATAATGTCGCATTTCCATTATTATTATTAACATTAGGCTCAAGCCACATAATACTCTTATTTGTTACTTTACCTTCAATATTAATCATACAAAATCCTAAAAAAAGAATACCTATAAGCGATTTCATTATAAAATATCTAACATAACCTATATTATATTTTTTTTCTTATATCAAAATAAAATAAATATTAATATTTCTGATTATAAAAACTTTTGAGAAAGGCATCATTTCTTGATTCAGGCTGAGTAACACCGTGTTCGCGTTGTAAGGCGTCCCAAGCGTACCATGTCGCAATCACAGACTCAGGGTATGCCTGTTGCCATTCCACTGGTGGTGGGTCACAATTAATTACTCGTTTGCCTGGTATATATAGAACAGCCGCTCGAATCCGTTCAGAGGGGGCAGTTTTAGCATCTATATAACCAACCACTGGTAAACGAAATCGCGAAACAGCCATAATTTGGCCAACGGTGGCTGTTGACAGATCCACAGCATTTTTAAATGGCAGCCCTTTTAAGCCAGCTGCCCAAATCTGTTCTTCAGTGGCATTGGAAAGATCTACAGCATTTATATATGGTAGACCATCTCGACTAACAGCTTGAATCTGTTCAAGGGTGGCTGTGCTAAGATCAATTACATTATCTTTCTCAGGAATAGGATTAGCATTAGTCAATGACGGATTCTCTTTAGTACGGTCCATAGCAACCGTAACTTTTTGTGATTTTTGTGGATTTTGTGATTTTTGTGGATTTTGTGATTTTTGTGATTTTTGTGGATTATCAATACATTGCTTTTTAAAAACGTTCCATAAACATTCGGGCACATGTGCTCGACAATCCGCATC
>Ga0164293_10001087_pt1 | contig 22702 bp, 19 predicted proteins | sample GEODES118metaG_FD_111487 | JGI IMG/M metagenome (GOLD analysis project Ga0164293, IMG submission 111487) | Eutrophic lake water microbial communities from Lake Mendota, Wisconsin, USA - GEODES118 metaG | ecosystem: Environmental > Aquatic > Freshwater > Lake | place: USA: Lake Mendota...
CGCTCTTCAAATGGAATAAAAGAACTTTTTAATGCATTAACTGTTACTCGCTGAAGATCTGCAAACTTCCAGTCAAAGGATTTAACACACTGAGTCATTTCATTTGTCATAGTGGTATTACTCATTAATCGATTATCAGTATTTAAAGTTACGCGAAAGCGAAGTTTGGCTAAAATACCAATTGGGTGTTCTGCATATGTTTTTGCAGCTCCGGTTTGAAGATTAGATGTTGGGCATAGTTCTAGCGGAATTCTTCGATCTCTTACATATGAAGCAAGTGGCCCAAGCTTTGGTGTGCTACCTGAGAAATCAATATCATCAATAATTCGAACTCCATGGCCTAATCTTTCGGCGCCACAAATTTGAATCGCCTCCCAGATTGAGGGCAGGCCGTAAGCCTCACCGGCATGAATTGTGAAGTGGGCATTCTCTTTTCGTAAATACTCAAATGTTTCTAATTGATTAGTTGGCGGAAAACCATCTTCAGGGCCAGCGATATCAAACCCAACTACACCTTTATTTCGATACTTAATGACGGCTGCTGCGGCCTCTTGCGATCTATTATTTTGTCTCATTCCACAAAGTAATGATTCAACTCTAATCTTTTTACCTTCTCGTGCTGCTTCTGCCATTCCTTGTTTGTAGCCTTCGGTAGTCGCTTCAACTACTTGATCTAGAGACAAACCTTGTTCGGTAAATAACTCTGGTGCTCCCCTAACCTCTGCGTAAACAACACCATCTCTTGCTAAATCAATCGCGCACTCTCGTGCTATTTGAATAATTGCTTCTGTTGTTTGCATAACCGCAATAGTGTGAGAAAAGGTTTCTAGGTAGCGTACAAGTGAGTGAGAGTTACAGGAGTCTTCAAACCATTCTGCTAATTTCTTTGGATCTTCAGTCGGTAATTTTTTGTAACCAATTTTCTGGGCAATCTCAATAATAGTTTCCGGACGCAAACCACCATCTAAATGATCATGTAAAAGAGCCTTTGGAACTCGCTTTATTTGATCATCTGTTGGTGAGTTTATCAGTGACACTTATCCCTCAATTCTTTCAATTACTAATGGTAATCGGTTAATTTGATCATCCTTACCACCAATTGAAAAAGCGCCAATCAAAGCCTCTTTCGCACGATCAAATCTGTCAGATTCATCAGTGTGTAAAGTTAAAATTTTTTCACCCTCTTTAACAATATCTCCAGGTTTTGCATGTATTTCAATTCCAGCACCAAGTTGTAGAACTTCACCTTGTTTTTGCCGACCAGCACCTAGCCGCCATGCAGCTATACCAACCTTCATTGCATCTAAAGTTAATAATTTTCCAGAAGCATTAGCTTTAATCTCTAACTTTTCCTTAGCTACCGGTAGAGATGCATCATTATCTCCACCTTGAGCTTTAATCATTTTGCGCCAAACATCCATTGCCATTCCATTTTTTAGTGCAGTGGCTGGATCGACTTTTGGTTTAATACCAACTGCATCAAGCATCTCATTAGCAAGTAAAAGTGTCAGTTCAATAACATCACTTGGGCCGCCCCCTGATAGAACTTCAAGGGTTTCTCGTATTTCTAATGCATTTCCAGCAGTTAACCCCAATGGCACATCCATTGCAGTAACTAGTGCACGAGTAGTTACTCCGGCACGTTTTCCTAAGTCAACCATGGTTCGAGCAAGTAATGCAGCATCCTTTGGATTGCTCATAAATGCACCAGAACCAGTCTTAACATCAAGAACTAAAGCACTTGTTCCCTCAGCTATTTTTTTACTCATAATTGATGATGCAATTAATGGAATTGCTTCAACTGTTCCAGTTACATCGCGAAGGGCATAGAGTTTTTTATCGGCAGGGGCAAGACCAGCGCCAGCTGCACAAATTACTGCGCCACACTCTTGCAGCACTTTTAACATCTCATTATTAGATAAAGATGCTTTCCAACCTTTAATTGATTCTAACTTATCTAATGTGCCACCAGTATGGCCAAGGCCGCGACCAGATAATTGTGGAACAGCTGCACCACATGCTGCAACTAATGGTGCAAGAGGTAAAGTAATTTTGTCACCAACTCCACCTGTTGAATGCTTATCAACAGTTGGCCGATCTAGCATCGTCCAACTCATCCGTTCACCGCTTGCAATCATTGCATCGGTCCACCGCGAGATTTCTCGGTTATTCATACCATTTAAAAGTATCGCCATTAACAACGCAGACATCTGCTCATCTGCAATGACCCCGCGAGTATATGCGTCAACGGTCCAGTCAATTTGTTCGTTGCTTAACTCTTGTTTGTCACGCTTTGCTGAAATTACCTCTACTGCTGCAAATCTTTCACTCATTTATTTAAGATCCTCTGGACCAAAAGCCCAAGGAAGTAGGGTAGAAAATGGTTTTGGACCCTCTGGGGTCATGAATAACATTTCATTTCCACCGTGCTCAAATAGTAATTGCCGACATCTCCCACATGGAGATAAATAATCTCCGTTACCATCAACACAAACAACTGCAATTAACCGGCCACCACCGGTTGCAGTTAACGAAGAAACTAATCCGCACTCAGCGCATAAACCAACACCATAACTTGCGTTTTCACTATTGCAACCAACCACAACCCTGCCATCTGAAACTAAGCCTGCAACACCTACTTTAAATTTTGAATATGGTGCATATGCATTTTTCATTACATCTTTTGCGGCCTGGTGTAGCTGATCCCAATTAACATCCATGGGGTAATTCTCCTACGAAAATAATCTATTTATTACCGCGTGAGTATGGAATTCCATCTGCAGCCGGGGCTCTTACTCGCCCAACCACGCCCGATACCGCAATTATTGTTGCTATATAAGGCAACATCAACATAAATTCGGATGGGATAGACGAACCCATGATTGAGAGATTTCCCTGCAAACTAGTCGTAAAGCCAAAGAATAAAGCAGCGGTTACCGCTCCTCTTGGCGTCCACTTACCAAAAATCAAACATGCCAATGCAATAAAACCTGCTCCAGAGGTCATCTCTTTTGTGAAACTTCCAACTGCGCCCAATGTGAAATATGATCCACCAATTCCTGCTACTAAACCAGCAAGTAGCACATTTTTATAGCGCAAACGGTTAACGTCAATTCCCACACTATCTGCTGCAATTGGAAGTTCACCAATTGCCCTAGTCCTTAATCCCCACCGTGTCTTAAATAATGCAAATTGAATAATTGCAACGATTACATACATTAAATAAACCACAATTGTTTGGTTAAAAAATACTGGACCAATTATTGGTATTTGTGATAAAAATGGAATAGGGATACGGTCAAATGTTGGACCAGCATTCCAAGTATCACCATAAGGAATTAATAATTTTGAGTAGATAAAGCCAGTTATTCCTATTACCAGAACATTAAGCACGAACCCTAAAATCACTTGATCGACTTGATACTTAATAGCAAAAAATGCAAGCAGCAGCGAAACAAGTGCTCCGGCAACGGGTGCAAATAACAGCCCAACAAATACATTCTGACTTACACTGGCGATCATCGCAGAGATGCAGGCAGCGAACAATAATTGGCCTTCGATCGCGATATTAATTACACCTGATTTTTCACACAACAATCCAGACATTGAACCGAAAATTAATGGGACGGAGAACATAACCGCGCCTTGTAGTATTCCGGTAAATGGAACAAATTTACCGCTTGCTGTCCAGCAGATGAAAGCTAAAATACTTCCAAATCCAAATACGAAGCTACCAAGCAATATATTTTTACTTCTCTTAAATTGTAAATAAGCTATGCCTATTCCAAGTAAAGAGATAATCAAAAATAGTGCTGCCCCAGATTTAGAGCTAATTTGCCATTCATTTAATAATTGCCATTCTTTGTCAGCAACGAAACCAAAAGTAATATCCTCTACCTTGTTTGATCTAAAATAAAAAATAATTGTGAATAGAAAAAACATTACCAACATCGCAATAATTCCGCGTTTTTGGCGTGCTTGATTTGCACTTAGAATGCTCATTAGCCGTTCCAACCCTTGGCAGCAATTGATTTGTCGGATACGTCCCTTTTGATGCGGAAAATAAACTTAACCAATGCAGGTGTTGCAATAAAAAGAACAATTAAAGCTTGGATGACCTGCACAATTTCAAATGGAGTTCCAGTGACAGACAGTAGATTCAAACCACTAGTTTGTAGTGCTCCAAATAGAAAGGCTGCCAAGACAGTTCCAATTACTGTCGCTCTTCCTAACAATGCCACTGTAATTGCATCAAATCCGTAGCTGTTGCCTATTTCAGGGGTTAATTCGTGGTTTGTGCCCAACACCTGAACTGCGCCACCAAGGCCAGCAAGTGCACCGCATATAAACATTGTTGCAAATGTTACAAATCCCGTAGAAATTCCAGCTGTTTTTGCAGCACTTGAATTAGCTCCAACCGCCCTAAATTTAAACCCTAATGAGCTTTTGTTTAATAACCACCACACAAATGCCGCTACTAAAAGTGCTATAAAGATACCTAGATGAATTCTTAAATCTTCACCAAGAAATAATGGTAATTTAGCACTTTCCTTAACTTCAGGTGCAATTGGATTAATACTATCTGGCCTTAAGAATGTTTTAGTTTTTAAAATCCATAAAATGAAAAAAGTTGCAATATAATTAAGCATAATTGTAACAATTACTTCATGCGCACCGGTTTTAGCTTTTAGAAGGCCGACGATCCCGCCATATATTCCAGCAGCAATCATCCCAGCTATAAGCGCAAGAGATACATGAAGCACTGGAGTAAATTCAAATTTAAATCCAACATATGATGCTGCAATAGCACCAAAAATAAATTGGCCTTGTGCGCCGATATTAAACAATCCAGATTTAAAAGCAAGTGCTACTGCTAGCCCAGTAAGAATTAATGGTATTGCATTTACTACCGTATCGGAGAGTGGGTAAAATCCCTTAAAAAAAGATTCCCCTCTCGCCAGGTTTACATCATAAATTGACCCTTGAAAAATCGCCAAATATGAATTTCCTATTTTTGCACCAGCTGACGTAAGAAACTTACCTGGAGATTTGATGTTTGCTAAAACTTCAGAATCTGAAAGTGCAATAATTATTCCGCCAATAAAAAAAGCGAAAATAATGGCTAAGAAAGGGATAAAGCTTGCCTTACGAAATGATTCCATTCTTTTCAACATTATTTAACCCCTGCCATCATCAGTCCTAATTTCTCACGTGTTACTGATGGCTCAACAATTCCCAAGATCTCACCACGATAGATCACAGCAATCCGATCTGCTAGTGCTATCACTTCATCTAGTTCAGTGCTGATAAGTAAAATTGCCCTGCCTGATGCGCGTTCTGCAAGAATTCTTTCATGTACAAATTCAATTGAGCCGACATCTAGCCCACGAGTTGGTTGGGATGCAACAACAACTTTCACATTCCTAGATAACTCTCGCGCAAGGACTACTTTCTGCTTATTTCCACCAGAAAGTGAACTGGCACTGTCGTTAATGCTTTGAGCTCTTATATCAAATTCTTTAACTCTTTCACTAGCATTATTAGCAATTGCACTCTTAGAGAGTTGACCTAATTTAGCAAAAGGTTCAACATCATGAGTATTTAGAATTAAATTTTCAGCTATGGAAAAGCTTCCGATAAGTCCATCTAACTCGCGAGATTCTGGGATAAATGCTATTCCAGTTTTAATGCTTTCATGAACTGTTTTACCGAGAATTTCAGATCCTTCAATCTTTATTGAACCTGTGACATGTGATTCGAGATTCATAATCGCTCTTGCAATCTCACTCTGCCCATTACCTTGAACTCCTGCGATAGCAAGAATTTCACCTGATTTAACATCAATAGAAAGATTTGAAACGATCACTCTTCCTGATCCATCATAAATATTTAAGCCATCTACTTTTAAAATAGTCTCACCTAGCGTGCTATTTGATTTATCTACTTTTAAGTCGACATCTCTTCCCACCATTAAACTTGCCAACTCTTCTTGTGACGTAGATGGATCTACAGTACCAACTACTTTTCCTCTTCTGATAACAGTTATTTGGTCTGCAACTTCCTTTACTTCACGGAGTTTATGAGTAATAAAAATTATTGATGTTCCTTTACTTTTTAATGCCTTCATCATATTAAGTAGTTCATCGGTCTCTTGCGGGGTTAACACCGCGGTTGGTTCATCCAATATTAATACTTTAGCGTCATACATAAGAGCTCTAATTATTTCTACTCTTTGCTGCACACCTACCGGCAAATTTTCAATTATTGCATCTGGATCAATTTCAAACTTGAACTCATCGCAGATCTTCTTTATTTTAGTTTTTGCGTCAGTTAAAGTGATTACTCCGCGTTGACTCTGCTCATGGCCTAATACAATATTTTCTGCCACTGTGAAAACGGGAACCAACATAAAATGTTGGTGAACCATACCGATTCCAACCATAAGCGCATCGGCCGGAGAATTAATCTCAACTTTTTTTCCATCTATTAAAATCTCACCCGAATCTGCGGACAGCAAGCCATAAACAATATTCATTAAAGTGGACTTACCTGCACCATTTTCACCGAGTATGGCCAGAATTTGGCTGTTGTTTACTTTTAAATTAATTGAGTCATTAGCAACTAAATCACCAAATTTCTTGGTGATGCCTTTAATTTCTAATGACATTTTGCAACTTTCTTTTTTGTATGAAACTAAATTAAAACTCTGGCTGAGTTAATTTCTTAACTTAGCCAGAGTTTTAACTAACGACTCTACTACTAACTACTCTACTGTGATATAACCAGCAGCAATATTTTTTGCTAGATCAGCAACTTCAGTTTGTAGTTTCTTTGAGATAAGAGTTGTTTTGTATTTTCCATAAAGTGGAGAAATTGAAACACCCTTATTCTTTAAAGTTCCAACATAAGTTGTTTTGGTGAATTTGCCATCATAAACTGACTTGATAGCTTGCTCAACACTTATTGCCAGTCCTTTAAGAACTGAAACCATTACAACTGAGTCGTACTTAGGCGCAGCTAAGTGAGCATCTGCATCTACCCAAAGAGCAACTGATTTTTTGCTCTTAAGTGAGTTGTCAACAGTTCCTACAACAAGTGATCCACCAACTGGGAAAATCACATCTGCTTTTTGTGCTTCAAAGGCTACAGACAACTCTTTTGCCTTAACTTGATCTGTGAATCCACCAACGAAAGTTCCAGTTTTTGAAGCTCTATCCCAACCAAGAACCTTCACAGACTTATTATTAACATCGTTGTAGTACTCAACACCTTGCGCAAATCCATCCATGAAGATTGAAACGGTTGGAATTGGTGCGCCACCGTAAGTAGCTACTACGCCAGTCTTTGAATAACCAGCTGCCATATATCCAGCAAGGAATGAGTTTTCATTTGTCTTATAAGTTAGGCTCTTAACATTTGGTGCGTCAATAACATCGTCAACCATAATGTATTTGATTCCAGGATTTGCTTTAGCTGAAGCAGTCACAGCACTACCTAGTAAATAGCCAACACCAACAATTACTGTGCACTTCTTATCTACAAACTTCTTTACGTTCTCATCGTATGACTTACCTGCTGGTAAATACTCAACAGATGATGCATATCCCTTTGCTTTAGCGGCTTTTGCACCTGCATATGAAAGTTCGTTGAATGATTTATCGTTGATTCCGCCAGTATCTAGCGCAACGCAAACCTTTTGCTTAACTCCGGCAGCATTTGCTGGTGCAATTGCAACTGGAACCATTAATGATGCGGCTGCAATAGCCACTACGAGCTTGTGTGATTTTTTCAAAATCCCTCCCTAGGACTTAGACCCAAAAATGATGGGGTTAGTTGTGTGCTGACCTTATCGGGGAAGAGTGTTACCCCTATAACGGCGCCCATGGCCTTTCATTACGATTTCTTTAGAATAACTTAAACCCTAAATACAGAGTTTAAACTTTTTAGAGGATTACTGAGAATTTGGCAGGTTTTTAACTCGTCCAGCCTTTAGATCTTCAAGAATTGAACGAGTTTTGGTTGAAAAAGTACCGCCGTTAACCAACTTCACAGAAAGACCACCATCTTTAAGGTTGTAGCGATGGCCGTAGATTCCTTTGCTGGCATCCAAAATATCCAACATATTTTTCCCAGCAATCTCAGTTGCAATTATTTGTTCTACTGCAAGATCAAACCTTTTATTTAGCACAAGGTACTGATTCTTCTTACCGGCTGAAAAATTTAAAAAATACTGCTCCGGCAAAATTCCTGAGATTAAAGTCTTTTTACTGCTCTTGCTAAATGATGCAATAGTTGAGATTGCCTCATCTGATTTTGACCAAGTAGAAAATACTTGATCAACTCCGGCATTTATTTGTTTTGTAATCTCATCAGATACAGAACTCTCTCCCAAGTAAGTACTTACTTTAATCTTTGAGTTTGCAGCTAAGGCGCCCCTGCTGAAAGCTAGGGCATAATTACTTGCACTACTCTGATATTTATCGCCAATAAATCCAATTTTTCCACTCTTGCTCGCTGAGGCAAGCGCGGCGGCGGCTAAATAAACTCCTTGGCTAGTTGCAAAAGAAAGATTTGATACATTAGTTAATCCAACAGTTTCATCATCAATTATTGCAAATTGAGTGTTTGGAAATTCATTAGCAATGCGTTTTACAGTATCAGCATAACCAGAGCCGACACATATAATTAATTGATACTTACTTCTTGCTAAAAATCTAACCCTAGTAATTCGATCCCCTAATGTGCCATCGGTAATCTGTTCTCTGATATCTAATCTAGAGAGTTTGTATTTTTTGATCGCCCGCTCTAGCCCAACAGATGCTAAATCATTTATACCATTATCCCCTTTGCCACCAACTTCATATGCGATCGCAATTTTTACGCCGGCTGAGTTAGCCGATGGAGTTAACAGGGTTGTGATTAGTAAAAACGCTAAACCAAATGAAAGTAAGCGCTTAGCCATTTTTAATCAGACCTAAAGCGGCATAAACATCAGATAAAGTTTTACTAGCTACTTGATTAGCTTTCTCTGCGCCGGACTTAAGGATGCGAAGTAACTCTGCTTGGTCATTCATTAACTCTTCAGTGCGTTTGCGAATTGGGGTAAGTGCTTGCACAACTACATCGGCAACCTCAGTCTTAAAATCACCATAGCCTTTACCAGCAAATTGAGTTTCTAATTCGGAAATTGATTTGCCAGAGAGAGCAGAATGAATAGTTAGCAAGTTTGAGATACCAGCTTTTTCCTTCTCATCAAATTTAACCTCTTTGCCAGCATCGGTAACACTTGATTTAAATTTTTTGATTGTGGACTCGGGTGAATCCAATAACTCAATCACACCAGACATGGAAGCGGCTGATTTACTCATCTTGGCAGTTGGATCTTGTAAGTCATTAATTTTTGCAAGTGATTTAATTATTTGAGCTTGTGGAATATTAAAAACTTCTTTGTATTTACTATTAAATCTTTGTCCTAAATCTCTGGTTAATTCAATGTGTTGACGTTGATCCTCACCTACTGGCACAAAATCTGCTTGATATAACAAAATGTCTGCTGCTTGTAGGATCGGATATGTAAATAAACCAACATTAGTTCGATCAGTCCCGCCCTTTTGTGATTTATCTTTAAATTGAGTCATGCGCCCTGCTTCACCAAATCCAGTTATACACTCAAGCACCCAAGCTAATTGATTATGTGCTGGAACATGAGATTGAATAAACAGTGTGCATTGTTTTGGGTCAACTCCAATAGCAATTAATTGTGCGGCAGATAAAAGTGTTCGTTTTTCTAATAATTTTGAATCAGTTTCTACCGTAAGTGCGTGTAAATCAACTACACAGTAAAATGCATCATTATCTTGCTGCAACGCCACCCATTGCTTAAGGGCACCAAGGTAATTACCAAGATGAAATGAATCATGAGTTGGTTGGATCCCCGATAGAACTCGTTTTTTGCTCATTACTTCACAACATCCCTGGCAAGTAATAACTGATTAATCTGCTTTCCATTCATACTGATAATTGTAAAGCGCGCACCATTAATTCGAATAACATCATTAACCTGCGCAATTCGCCCTAAATAATGAGTAATGAAGCCACTCACAGTTTCATATGGACCAGCTGGCAACAAAATATCCTTAGATGCCAGAAGTTCTGAAAGTAAAACTTCACCACTAATTTCAATATCACCGGCTCGAGCCTTAGGTTGTGGCTGCGTTTCATGTCCATCATATTCATCCTGAATTTGTCCAATTAAACATTCAACTAAATTTTCAAGAGTGATAATTCCATTTGTGCCACCATTTTTATCAAGCACAATTGCAATATGTTGACGTTTACTACGCATCTCAGTTAATGCTTGTAATACCTGACTAGTCCTTGGTAAAAACATTATATTTCTAACGATTTCAATAATTGTAAGTTGGGCGTCATCAAGCTTTGGATCTAATAAATCTCTAGCATGCAAAAATCCAATCACATCATCACCACTACCACGAACAACTGGATAGCGAGAGTGAGTGAGTTTTACAACTATTTTTCTAGCCTGTGAAATGGTTAATGAAGCATCTAGAAAATCTACATCAGATCTTGGAACCATCACCTCATGAATCAAACGATCACTAGATTTAAAGACCTCAGTAACAATTTCCCGCTCTTCTTTGGTTAAATCTGCATGCCCACTAACTAAATCCATTAACTCTGCTTCCGAGATCTCGTTTCGAGGAGATTTTGCATTAATGCCAAAAAGTTTCATCACCAAATCAGTTGAATGAGAGACGAGCCAAATAATTGGCTTAAATATTATTGCGATTCGGTCAATTGTTGCAGAAGTTGCGAGCGCAATTGCCTCTGTCTTATATAGCGCAAGTCGTTTTGGCACTAACTCACCAAATACTAAAGATATATAAGCAATCACTAAGGTGATACCAACGATAGATAAAATTTCACTACTACCACTTGAGATGCCCAGCTGCTCTAGCCTTGGAATTACATATTGCCCTAACTGTTCAGCGCCAACGGCAGCTGATAAAAATCCACAAACAGTAATCCCTACTTGGGCAGCAGCTAAAAATCTATTTGGATGTTTAGTTAATGCGGCAACTCGGGCGCCACGTTTGCCCATGATTGCTATTTGTTTGATTTGAGACTCTCTTAAGGAAATCAGCGCAATTTCTGCGGCGACAAAGATTCCGCCCACTGCAATTAGAGCCAAAACGATTGCGATGCTCGTAAAAGCGCCATCAGCCATATATCTAATGATAACTGTGGGCAAGCATGGGGTGCTATGTGAGCGTCTAAATCCTGCCCCTCTTCCCCTTTTTACCCTTTCTGTCGTAACCTTTGCCAACTCTCACAACCGTGAGACCTTCATCCAACGGATCGTCGGGTACGTACCTACCCGGAAGAAGGAGTGCTAACCATGGCCTCAGTTGTATTCAAACAAGCATCAAGAATCTATCCTGGAACTACCAAACCGGCAGTAGATAAATTAGATCTTACTGTTAATGATGGTGAGTTCCTTGTTTTAGTTGGACCTTCTGGTTGCGGTAAATCAACATCACTTCGCATGTTGGCCGGCCTAGAAGAAATTGACGCTGGATCAATTTTTATCGGGGATAAAGATGTAACAAATGTTGCACCTAAAGATCGTGATATTGCAATGGTCTTTCAGTCCTACGCCCTCTACCCACATATGTCAGTGGCAGAAAACATGGGCTTTGCGCTAAAAATTGCTGGTGTAGCAAAAGAGGAACGTGACCGGCGAGTATTAGAAGCTGCAAAATTATTAGATTTACAGGATTACTTAGATCGCAAACCTAAAGCACTTTCTGGTGGTCAACGTCAGCGGGTAGCAATGGGACGCGCCATTGTGCGCGAGCCACAAGTTTTCTTAATGGATGAACCATTATCAAACTTGGATGCAAAACTTCGGGTCGCAACACGTACTCAAATTGCAGCGCTGCAACGTCGTCTTGGAATTACTACAGTTTATGTAACCCATGATCAGGTGGAAGCAATGACAATGGGTGATCGAGTTGCTGTCCTTAAAGATGGCTTACTACAACAAGTTGATTCCCCAAGAAATCTTTATGAAAAACCACAAAATGCATTCGTGGCTGGCTTTATCGGCTCACCTGCTATGAACTTATTAACTGCATCAGTATCTGGTGGAAAAGCAATGCTAGGCAATCTTTCAATTGCCGTTCCATCATCTGCTGGATCATCTGTGACTGTTGGAATCAGGCCAGAAGGTTTAACTCCAGCCGCTACTGGTTTTGAGGTTGCTGTTGAGGTAGTTGAAGAGTTAGGTTCAGATGCTTTTGTCTATGGCAAACCAGTAGATAAGGCATTGAAGTTTGCCAACACCACTGAAGAGCTTGGCCAAGTAATTATTCGATGGGATCCAAAGAATCCACCTAAGGCTGGTCAAACTGTGACTGTTGGTGTTAACCCTGATGTAGTTCACTTATTTGATGCAACATCTGGTGCTCGCATAAATTAATCAGTAATTAAAAAGCCCCCACTCATTTGAGTGGGGGCTTTTTGCTTTAATATTTAAGCCATTACCTTCTTTAAATTATCATCAATTGCAGCTAAGAATTCTTGAGTATTAAGCCAAGGTGCATCTTTACTAATCAAGATGGCAAGATCCTTTGTCATTTTGCCGCTCTCAACAGTTTCAATACATACTCGCTCTAAAGTTTTCGCGAACTCAGCTACCTTAGGAGTGTTATCTAACTTTGCTCGGTGAGCTAATCCTTGTGTCCAAGCAAATATTGATGCAATTGGATTTGTTGATGTTGCTTTACCCGCTTGGTGATCCCTAAAGTGACGTGTAACTGTGCCGTGGGCTGCTTCTGCCTCAACAGTTTTACCATCTGGTGACATTAGTACTGAGGTCATGAGACCCAGTGAGCCATAACCTTGGGCAACAGTGTCTGATTGAACATCACCATCATAATTTTTACATGCCCAGATATAACCGCCCTCCCAACGAAGTGAGGTAGCCACCATGTCATCAATTAATCGGTGGTCATACTCAAGTTTATTCTTATCAAATTCAGCCTTAAACTCTTTCTCAAATACTTCAGCAAAGATATCTTTAAACCTGCCATCGTATGCTTTAAGAATTGTGTTCTTAGTTGAAAGAAATACTGGGTAGTTTCTTACCAATCCATAATTAAATGTCGCTCTAGCAAAATCTCGGATTGAATCATCCAGGTTATACATTGCCATTGCCACGCCAGATGATGGAAAATCAAAGACATTAAACTCCATTGGCTTTGAACCGTCTTCAGGTGTGAAGGTAACAGTTAGCTTGCCAGCACCTGGCACAAGGAAATCTGTGGCCTTGTATTGATCACCGAATGCGTGACGGCCAATCACAATTGGCTTTGTCCAGTGTGGAATTAACCTGGGTACATTTTTAATAATAATTGGCTCACGGAAAATTACTCCGCCTAAAATATTACGAATTGTTCCATTTGGAGATTTCCACATTTGCTTCAAATTAAACTCTTTAACCCGAGCTTCATCTGGGGTAATAGTTGCGCACTTAACACCTACGCCATGTTTTTGAATTGCATGGGCAGAATCAATAGTTACTTGATCATTAGTTTTATCGCGGTATTCAATACCTAAGTCGTAGTACTCAAGATTTATATCTAAGTAAGGAAGGATTAAAGAGTCTTTGATGAATTGCCAGATAATTCTGGTCATCTCATCGCCATCTAGTTCAACAACCGTGCCCTCTACTTTGATCTTATTCATTAATTGCTCCGCCCTTATAGATCTTTAACATCTGCTTGTTTGGTTCTAACTGCCTCAGATGCAGCTTTTAATGAAGATAGCTCCTCTGAAGTTAATTTAGTTTCTACAACTTTATTAATTCCATTCTTACCAATCTGAGCTTCAACTCCTAAATAAACTCCGTTAATTCCATACTCACCATCTACCCAAGCACAAACTGGCATTACCTCATTTGAATCAGTAATTACTGCCTTTGCCATTCGAGCAGCCGCTGCTGATGGCGCGTAGTAAGCAGAACCAGTTTTTAACAAGGCAACAATCTCAGCTCCACCATTTCTAGTGCGCTCAACTAACTCTGCAATCTCAGTCACAGATAAAACCTCAGAAAGTGGTTTTCCATTTACTGTGCAACGGCTTGGTACTGGCACCATAGTTTCACCATGTGAACCAAGAGTTAATGTTTTAACAACAGAGGTTTGAACTCCACATTTTTCAGCAACAAAGTTGGTAAACCGAGCAGTATCTAACATGCCAGCTTGTCCAATAACTTTGTTGTAAGAAAACTTAGTTGCAATTTGAGCCAGTGCTGTCATTTCATCAAGTGGATTAGAGACCACAATAATTACTGCATTCGGTGAGTGCTTAGCAATATTCTCTGCAACGCCTCGAACAATTCCAGCATTTACACCAATTAAATCCATTCGACTCATGCCAGGCTTTCTTGGCAGACCAGCGGTAATTACTACTACATCAGAGTTAGCAGTTTTTTCATATCCACCACCTGTTGCAGTAGTAGTTGCACCAATAACTTTTGTTTCAAAATTTTCAATTGATCGAGATTGATTTATATCTAAGGCAATACCTTCAGGTTTTCCTTCAACAATGTCTGTTAGAACTACTGTTTCAAAAATGTCATACTCAGCAAGCCTAAGTGCGGTAGTTGAACCATAAAAACCTGCTCCGACAACAGTTACTTTTCCAGATCTACTCATTTAATCCTCTCAAGGCGATACGACAATATTACTGATTAGAGCCGTTTGAACTAAATCCGCTACCTACCTAGCGTTAGGAAGAGAGAGCGCCAAAGCAAATAGCATGATGCAGATCATGATTGGCAGGATTAATTCGATATTTCGCTTCACCTTAAGTTGTGAATACCTAGCCAAAGCGATACTAGCTGCGCCAAGGGATATAACAATTGAACCAGTGCGAACTGCTCCGCTAATCGCAACAATTAAACCTATTGTTACAACTGCTAAAGAAAATCTACGAATTTGATCTAAAGTAAAACTATCCTTCATTTTGCCAGCTCGATTAAATTAGTCAACAACATCGCCCTAGTCATTGGCCCAACCCCACCTGGCATTGGTGCAAATACTGATGCAGTTTGCGTTACTTGAGGATCTACATCACCAAGTAAGCCATCATTAGTTCTAGTAATTCCTACATCAATAACTACTACACCAGGTTTAATCATTCCGGCTTTTATAAAATGTGCAGAACCCATAGCTGCCACCACAATATCTGCATTTCTTATTAATTCAGGCAAATTTATTGTTGCTGAGTGCGCCAGTGTGACTGTGGCGTTATTTGGTTTTTGAGATAGCAAAATTGAAAGTGGACGACCGACCGTCGTGCCGCGACCAATAATTAAAGCATTTACACCAGATAACTTAACTTTGTACTCGTTAAGTAATGCAATAATTGCCTTGGGCGTACAAGGAATTATTGCACCTGTACCTAAAGTAAATTTACCAAGATTTATTGGATTTAAACCATCTGCATCCTTATTAGGATCAATCGCAAGTAATACCTTTTCAGTATCTACCGACTTTGGTAGTGGTAGCTGCACTATAAATCCAGTGCATTCTGGATTTTGATTTAATTCTTCTACCGCAGCTAACACCTGCGCAGTTGTTGCCGAATCTGGCAGATTCACTTTTATAGATTTAATGCCTACTTGTGCACAATCACGATGCTTTCCATCAACATATGCAATCGAACCTGAATCACTTCCAACCAATATTGTTCCGAGCGCAGGTTTTTTGTTCATTTTCAATACCTGGCTAGCGATCTCACCCTTTATCTTTTCGGCAAGTGCTTTGCCATCCATCATTACTGCGCTCATTTAACTAGCCTACCCTTGCCCTGCTTTTTCTTAAACAATTGAGGTAAATATTGCATAAGTATAAAAACAATAAAAATCTGTATCGCAAATACTGCGCCAATTCGCACCGGATTAACCCCTACTGGTGACATATTTGCTGAAAGTAGTGAACCTGAAGAGATGTATGCAAAAATCATTGGCGTAAAAGTTGAAATGATAAAAAATCTTACTGTTATTTGTATCTTACTCTTTGCGTCAATTTTTTGTTTATTAATTAAGTAGATATTTATCCAAGCATAAATAGAAATTATTAGGGTTAAAAGTATTAACCACGGAAATTTATTATTAGGAAGTGCTGCTAAAACTGGAATAGCGGGTATCTCTCTAAGATTAAATACAAGTGGAGTTAAATCAGTGCCACTTCCAAGTGAAAATCCAGATCCAAGCACATAGCTTAAGCAAGCAAATATAATGTTTGGCAAATACAGAAGTTGCAGAAGCAGTAAAAGTAATCCGCCTAAGATTCCAGGTTGAATCACAATGGTTAGATTTTTTGCGAGAGAAAAATTAAACAATAAAGATATTGAAAACACTAATCCACCAACTCCTAACATAATTACAAAGAGATTAAAGGGTGTTTTTATAAGAGCTTCTGCATTTATGCTAGTTGTGGCAAGTAGTAGGAGAATTAATAAGGTAGGAACTGCGCGCAGCCAGTCAACAGATACTTGTGAGTTTGAGGCTACAAAAGCTAGTAATAAATATACTAAGAGGTAGGAAATAATAAAATACGCTCTACTTATTTTTTTGTTTCCAACTACCTCTAACACTCGGCGGTATCCAACCCGCATTGTTAACAAAGGAAATATTGCTGCTCCAATTGGCAGATAAGAAAGATAGCCAGTTATTTCATTGCTTGTAATATGAAATGGGGTTAAGTGAGAACCGAGCCAAAGCCAAACTGCCGCCCGCATTGGATCTGAGGTAGTGCCGTAAGTACTCCCAGCGGTTGCCCATGCGAATAAAGCAATAAATGAAAGTGGAAAAAGATAAATTAGTATTGATCTAACTACCTGTTGCAGCGCTATCAAAAACCTACGCGCAACCATTATTTTCCTATCTGCGATTTATCCATTCAATATCTTGCGCATCAAGTTAGCGGTTTCACTTGGTGTTTTACCAACCGCAACACCGACAGCCTCTAATGCTTCTTTTTTAGCGGCAGCAGTCCCAGATGAGCCAGAGACAATTGCGCCTGCATGGCCCATTGTCTTGCCCTCAGGTGCAGTAAATCCAGCAACATAACCAACAACTGGTTTAGTTACATACTCTTTAATAAATTGGGCAGCACGCTCTTCTGCATCGCCACCGATTTCACCAATCATCACAATTGCTTTTGTTTCTGGATCATCTTGGAAAGCGCGTAGGCAATCAATATGAGTTGTGCCAATAATTGGGTCGCCACCAATTCCAACAGCGGTAGTAAATCCAAAATCTCTAAGCTCAAACATCATTTGATAAGTCAATGTTCCTGATTTAGAAACTAAACCAATTTTTCCAGGTCCTGTGATATCTGCTGGAATAATTCCAAGGTTAGTTTTTCCTGGGCTTATAATTCCAGGACAGTTTGGTCCAAGTATTTGAGTCTTTCCTTTGCTAACTGAGTAAGCATAAAAAGCTGCCACATCATGGACTGGAATTCCTTCAGTAATAACTACGACTAACGGCATAGCAGCATCAATTGCATCTATAACCGCTGACTTTGCAAACTTTGGTGGCACAAAAACTACTGAAGCATTTGCACCAGTTGCCGCCATTGCTTCATTTACTGAATTAAAAACTGGAATTAATACGCCATCCATGTCAACAGTTTGGCCACCTTTACCAGGGGTTACACCACCAACAATTTTTGTTCCCGCCTTAAGCATTCGCTTCGTGTGCTTAGTACCTTCAGAACCAGTCATTCCCTGCACAATTACTTTGGTATTTTCAGTTACAAAAATTGCCATTAGATCACTGCCAACTCAGCTGCCTTAGCAGCAGCGCCATCCATAGTTTCTAATTGTTGAATTAGTGGATGATTTGCTTCATTTAATATTTTTCGTCCAAGTTCAACGTTATTACCGTCAAGGCGAACCGCAATTGGTTTAGTTGCCTTATCTCCAAGCATCGCAAGTGCCTGCACAATTCCATTTGCAACTGCATCACATGCAGTAATTCCACCAAATACATTTACAAATACGCTTCTAACATCAGAATCACCCAAAATGATTGATAATCCATTGGCCATTACCTCAGCCGATGCTCCGCCGCCAATATCTAAAAAGTTTGCAGGTTTTACGCCATATTTTTCACCTGCGTATGCAACAACATCTAGGGTGCTCATTACCAAGCCTGCACCATTACCGATAATTCCTACTTGTCCATCTAATTTTACGTAATTTAAGTCCTTCTCCTTTGCTAATTTTTCTAATGGATTAGTCGATGCATGATCTACTAAAACCTCATGCTCTGGATGTCTAAAACCGGCATTATCATCCAAAGTAACCTTGCCATCTAGAGCAACTACTTTTCCATCTACAGTTTTAACTAATGGATTAATCTCCATGAGCGTTGCATCTTCTTTAACAAATGCTTGCCACAACTTAATTAAAACTTCAGCTACTTGATCAATAACATCTGCTGGGAATTGACCACCCTTTGCAATCTCTAACGCTTTAGCTTTATCAATTCCAATATTTGGATTGACCCCAACTTTTGCTAATTTTTCTGGAGTCTTATGTGCAACCTCTTCAATTTCCATACCACCAGCAACGGAAGCCATAACTAAAAAGTTTCGATTAGCTCTATCTAACAAAATAGCTAAGTAATACTCAGATTCTATTGGTGCTGCTTGGGCAATCATTACTTTATTAACAATGTGACCTTTGATGTCCATACCCAAAATTGCTTTTGCTTTTTCTTTAGCATCCTCTGCGTTTTCAGCCAGCTTTACACCCCCGGCTTTGCCTCTACCGCCAACTTTTACCTGGGCCTTAACCACAACCTTGCCACCAATTTTTGTAGCAGCAGCATGTGCTTGTTCTGGTGTAGTTGCAACTGCGCCAGCTAATACTGGTATCTGGTGGGATTCAAATAGATCGCGTGCTTGATACTCAAAAAGATCCACTAATTAGCCCCGATCAAATTTTGCTGCGTAAGGTGGTAATAGTAATGAGAAAGTGAAAATATTTATAATTTCTCAACCGGTGCATAGCGCAGTAGTAGCCGCTTCTCACCTAATGAGCCAAAATTAATGGTTGCCTCTGCTCGATCACCTTCACCGGTAACTGCAATCACAGTTCCTAATCCAAAGGTGTCATGTGATACCCGCTCACCTACTTCTAGTTGCATAGTGCTACTAACTTTTCCAGTTGCTTTTGCTGGGGCAAATGTTCGCCTGATTGAAGTTTTAATCGATGGCATTCTTTCTTGCGCTTGATTCCATTCAATTACAGAGTCTGGAATCTCACTTAAAAATCTAGAAGCAGCATTGTAATTTGGCGCACCCCATGAAGAGCGATACTCAGCTCTGGTTATAAATAAATTCTCTCTTGCTCTAGTTAAGCCAACATATGCAAGGCGTCGCTCCTCCTGCAATTCCTCTGGATCACCAAGTGTTCTAGAGTGTGGAAAAATTCCTTCCTCCATTCCAGTTAAGAAAACAGTTGGGAACTCTAAGCCTTTAGCAGTGTGAAGGGTCATCATTGTTACCACGCCGCCATGATCTTCACCATCTGGTATTTGATCAGCATCTGCAACGAGGGACACATCCTCTAAAAATCCAACTAATGAAATCTCTTCCCCTTCTTCAACTTCTCCCTCTTCATACTCTGTTGCTACTGCAACTAATTCTTCTAAGTTTTCAACTCTAACTTCATCTTGTGGATCTTTACTATCACTTAGTTCAGCAAACAATCCAGATTGTTCAAGTACTGCTTGCGCAATAACAGATGGCCTAGTTTTGGCTTCAACCAAAGTTTGAAGAGATTGAATTAATTTAACAAAATCAACCAATGATGCTGATGATCTTTGCGCTAACTCATTATTTTTTTCTACCTCATACAATGCTTGCCAAAATGTTAAGTTGTTGGCTTGTGCGTATAAGTCAACCTGATCAAGAGCACGATCGCCAATACCCCGCTTTGGTGTATTAATTATTCTTCGCATTGAGACCTCATCATTTGGGTTAACAATTACTCGAAGATAGGCCAAAAAATCTTTTATTTCTTTGCGCTCATAAAACCGCACGCCACCAACAACTTTGTATGGAATACCAACTCGCATAAAAACCTCTTCAAATACACGAGATTGGGCATTGGTTCGATAAAAGATTGCAGTATCACCAGGATTTGACTTGCCTAAATCTCTAAGCCGGTCAATCTCTCTTACAACAAAGTCTGCTTCATCATGTTCACTTTCAGCCACATGGCCAGTAATCATTGCGCCAGCACCAGATTCTGACCATAAGTTTTTTTCTTTTCGACCGTCATTGTTTGAAATTACTGCATTTGCAGCATTTAAAATATTTTGGGTTGAGCGATAATTTTGTTCTAATAAAATAGTTTTAGCGTTTGGATAATCTGCTTCAAACTGCAAAATATTGCGAATATTTGCACCCCGAAATGCATAAATAGATTGATCAGCATCTCCAACTACACAAAGCTCTGCAACTGGAAAGCCATCTCGATCACTTCCAACCAACTCCTTTATTAATACATATTGAGCATGGTTTGTATCTTGATACTCATCAACTAAAATATGTTTAAAGCGAGATCGGTACTTGGCTTTGACTTCAGGATGTCTTTGCAGAACCTCAACTGTTTTTGCAATTAAGTCATCAAAATCCATTGAGTTAGCACTGGTTAACCGCTTTTGATAAATTGCAAAAACTTGAGCCACAATCTCTTGAAATTGATCTTTAGCTTGGTTTATATAATCTGAAGGTCCCATCAACTCATTTTTTGCTTGTGAGATTAATGAAGCAACCGCTCGGGGTGCATATCGTTTAGCATCTAAATTCATATCTCTCATTACTAAGGTAATTAGCCGTAGTGAATCACTTTGGTCATAGATCGTAAATGAGTTTGTATAGCCCAGAGCTGAAGCTTCTTTTCGCAAAATACGAACACATGCAGAGTGAAATGTTGATACCCACATCATTTTGGCACGGTCACCAACTAATTCAGCCACCCGCTCTTTCATCTCACCAGCTGCTTTATTTGTGAAGGTAATTGCTAACACCTCATATGGTGCAACATTTCGCTCAGCTAATAGATATCCAATTCGCCTGGTTAAAACTCTTGTTTTGCCAGATCCAGCACCAGCAACTACTAATAATGGTGATCCTTCATGCTTAACCGCGGCTAATTGTTGAGTATTTAAACCTTCGGTAAGTACGGACATATTGGTAAGTCTATCGGTGGGTTAAGACATAGGTAATTGCTGCGGTAATCTTGGCACGATGGAACCAATTGAAGATAGCCAAATAGAGCGAGTATTAGTTGTAACTGCTCACCCAGATGATTGTGATTTTGGCGCAGCTGGCACGATTGCGCTTTGGACTGCAAAGGGAATTAAGGTTTCATATTGTATTTGTACTAATGGTGATCAAGGTGGCGAAGATCCATCTGTGCCACGGGATGAGATGCCAAAGATTCGCCAGCGCGAACAACGTGAAGCTGGCCTTGCAGTTGGTGTAAATGATATTACTTTTCTTAATTACCAAGATGGTTGGTTAGTACCAACAATTGAGTTGCGTAAAGATATTGTTAGACAAATTAGAATTTCAAAGCCGGATCGAATGTTAATTCAATCTCCGGATAGAAATTGGGATCGCTTATTTGCTTCTCACCCAGACCATATGGCAGCTGGTGAAGCGGCAATCCAAGCAGTTTATCCAGATTCACGTAATGCTTTTGCATTTGAAGATTTATTAAATGATGAGGGATTACAACCTTGGCGGGTAAAAGAGGTTTGGGTTATGTCTACCCAAAATCCAGATCACTTTATTGACATTACCTCTACTTTTGATAAAAAAATGAAGGCCTTACATTCACATGTAAGCCAGACCGCCCACAATGAAAACTTAGAAAAAATGGTTCGTGAGTGGGGTGAGCGAAATGCTCAAGCAAATAATCTGCCTGCCGGTTCTGTTGCAGAAGTATTTAAAATTGTTAATACAGATTAACGGACGGTTGCTTTTTCAATAGCAATTTTAGTACGAGGCTTGCCAACTGGTTTATTTTCTTCAGTACCGTTATTCACAATCGCTTTAACAATTTCTATGCCACTTATTACTTTGCCCCAGATTGAGTAGTTCGGATCAAGTGTTGTGTCATTTGCCATAATAAAAAATTGGCTACCGTTTTGATCTTTACTTCCAGGGTTTGCCATGGCAACAGAGCCGACTGGATAATTTTTCTCTATTGGATTTGGTAAATTTTCATCTTTAAATGTGAATGGGGGTCCACCAAACCCAGAAGCAGTTGGGTCGCCACACTGTAATAATGAAGCAGTATCGGAACTAATCATTCGATGACAAATAGACATATCATAAAACCCAGATTTTATTAGCCCAATTAACATTGATGTAGTAATTGGAGCGTTCTTGCTATTAGCCTCAATTACTATTTTCCCGCAATTAGTAGTTAATGTAATTACTTTATTCTTTGAAGATTTACTTACTTTTGGGATTGATACTTTTTTCTCACGGTGTGCAACTGCAGCAGTTTCATTACATACAACTTTTTTGGAAGTTTGAGCAGCTTCTGCAATTGTTGAAAATCCGGCCGTAAAAATAACAAA
>Ga0164293_10001088_pt1 | contig 22694 bp, 31 predicted proteins | sample GEODES118metaG_FD_111487 | JGI IMG/M metagenome (GOLD analysis project Ga0164293, IMG submission 111487) | Eutrophic lake water microbial communities from Lake Mendota, Wisconsin, USA - GEODES118 metaG | ecosystem: Environmental > Aquatic > Freshwater > Lake | place: USA: Lake Mendota...
GAATATTTTTTATTTGGATCATAATCTATTTCAGCAGTACCTTCATCTTCTAAATCAACATCATCTGTCGCACCATCATTTTCTAAATCAACATCATCAGTAGCACTATTGTTATTCTTATCTACAACTGCAATATCTTGATTTGGGTGTAAATCTTCCCAGTCGGTATCCGTACCAAAATCATAGGTTAAATCTTTAGTTCTTTTATCATTAGAAATATTTGTAAAACTAACCCATCTATCAATCTCACCATTTATTAAATCTTTTTCTTCCTTAGTATATTTCGTTGAATCTATATAAATTATACCATTTTCAACCTTATCAATATATAAAGATTTATTTGCAATACTATCTACATAAAATTTTAAATGTATTAATAATTGCATCATTTTGTTTGTAATATCAAATTCATCTTTCGGATCATTAAATACTACTTCTTGTTCGTTTAATCTTTTTTTAACTAAACGTTTATATTGACTTTCTGTTAAAATTATTCTTTTCATATTACAGTAACTAATCTTAGTAATTTCTTTTTTAAATATTCTCCTCTTATTTTAAATCTCTTTTCCACATCACTTAAAAACTTATCAAAAGATTTAATTTTAGGTAATTTATCTTCTTCACTATAAAAACATAATATTATTTGAGATAGTTCACTAACCCTATCTTTTGATAGTGTTTCAATCTCTTTTAAATAAATATCCTTATTGAAGTTAATCATTGTCTCCGCAAAATTATAAAAAGGTAATTCCTTTAAATAAACCATAAATTCATTATGATCCTTTGGAGTTCTTTTTGTTATCATAGTTGCCGCCTGTTGTATAAACGCATTTAATTCATATGACTGACTAACATATAACATATAGGCAATCCGATCAACCGCATCCCCATCTATATTACCATTACTGTATATACTTTCACATCCCTTAATTTCTTTTGGTGTTTGTAAATATCTACTCACCCATTCATATAAGTGCATAAATTCATGAGATAAAAAAGAAGAAAAATAGTAATAGAATGTGTTAGTATCGATATCTTCCCTGTCTTTAGGTATAGTTAACATAATATTAAACTCCGCATCTAATATATTATACGTCCCATTATCATTTTCAATTATCTGTGTGTAGTACGGAGAATACTCCATATCTATAGAAGCATCATCATCATCAACTTCATTTATTATAACCGTTAATATCACACTATCAACTGGGAACTCTTCATAAAAACTTTTACCTTTCAGTTTTTTAGATAATTTAGTTACCGTATATACATCTTCTTTAACATCCTGTTTCAATATTTTAGACAACATTTCATCTGTGATAAAATCTGCCCAATTTTCAACTACTTTTGAGTACCCTCTAGTTTCATTAATCACTTTATTATATTGTTTTCTATTTACAATAACCTTCATTACTACTATATTTTATATATAAATATTATAAAATAAATTAAAAAAGAAAGTATTATGGAATTATTATTAATTATTTTACTAACTTATGGTATCTCAAACATTATTGTTTTCGGTTCCATATTTGACGGTTTAAGAGAAACTGCAGAAGTTTACAGTCCTAATTTTTTCGGTAAGTTAATTAACTGTATGATGTGTACTCCGTGGTGGGTTGGTTTATCCATCTCTACTACCGCACAAATTACTGGTTATACCTTACTATCACCGATGTACAATTACTTAGGTGTTGAGTTAGTTCCCTTAGCCTTGTTTTTAGATTCTTGTTTATTGTCAGGAACCACTTGGTTACTACACACAATTCAAGAAAAGTTAGAAGTATAAAAAAAGGGAGTTAATTAACTCCCTCTTTTTCTTTTTCAAATGATTTACCATTACTATTCGTTGGTGGTAATTCAATTCCATTATGTACCTTTTTATTAGTATCTATTTTAATATCTCTTAGTGTTGGTTCATCAATCGATTCGATTACAAACTTTAGTCTTTCTAATTCCTTTAACGATTTTTCACTAAATAAGAACTTAAGTTCTTCAATTTTAGCCTTCAAAAGAGTAAGTTTATTCTCTTTCTCAACATTAAATTCTATCACATACTCAACATGATCTAAGACACTATCAATAGAGTCTTCAGGATTTTTTGGGAAAACCATAAAGTAGTTAATGTTATTAGTACTAGGTTTATATGTTACTGAATCTGATTCAAACATATCCCAATTCTCCAATAATAAAACGTCAACTACTGGTAAGTCTTTAACAAATCTAATTCCCGTTACATAAGGTCTTAATTGATTTAATTTATCTTGAAACATTTTTTTACCTTAAAAACGATATTATTGTCGTTATGAAAAATGATATAGCAACCGCTAGTGTTATCAAAGATACATTATTCACTACAAACCGTTCATTCATCCTTACACTTCTTATTAAAAAAAACGTATTTCTAACTATCACTAATAGTGATAAAACGAATAGAAATAAATATGTATCTTTTACTATGTCAATCATAACTTTATTGTATTAGACATTTTTTTTATCAGAAACATTAACTCTAATTTCTTGACAAAGGTTTTTGATATCTTGACAACCTTTTCTAACTCTAGTACCAGCCGCTTTGTTATTTTTCTCATAGAATTTAGAAAAATCACCTTCTAATTCTGCTACTAAATTTTTTAATTGTTCGTACAATTCCATTTTAATTTATTTTTATTCATTGTTATTATTAGTATCCACATTGTTAAATGCGGACATATATTCACTCAACATTTGTATTTTGTTGTTGGTTACCGTTATAGAAGATAGTAATAAATCGAAATCGGTTTTCTTATCCTCGGTTCGTAAATTATCATCATTTAAAACTCTATTTAAGTCTAACTCTAATGTATCTCTTTTAGAAATTAAATCTGATAAAACTATCTGTAAAAATTTTATTTTATTATTCATATAAACAACTATAACATAAAAAAACTATAAAATCAATAGTAAAGTCACTTTTTTGTCTTAAAATAGATACTTTTTTCAAATAACTTATACAATTCTATCATAATATCTATATCAGATCTAGATTTTATACGATGAAAGTCAAATGAAAATTCTGCCAAATTATCTAATTTATTAAGTAATTTATCACTATCCTTATAGAATAATTCATCATAAAAGTAGAAAAAATACTCTTTTAATTTTTCTACATCATCAAATAAAATTTGTTCTTCTTTAAAATTAGACACAACTTTATTGAAACACCATAGATAGTGTTCCTTAACCTCTCTCTCAGTAGATATGTATTCTGACCCTAAATATGTATCAACAATGACTTTATTAAGTGATTTTATGAAATCATAATAAAGATTACATCTATCAAACTTAATGTCATTTGCCTTATATAACAAATTCATCTGATCAGATGTCAGTGGATTTGTAATATAGTTCATGAATTCTGAATTTTCCATAAACTAAATATAATATATAATTATTTTTTTATAAAGATAATAACATATCTAAAAGTTCTGGTTGTGGGAACATATCGACCTTATCTTTTCTAGTGTTAGTGTGTGTCCACATACCCTTAACCCTTCCATAATATGCGTTTTCATTGAAGTCGAACCCTTTGGCACCGTTCTTTCTTACTTCCTCTACCAAACCTTTTCTCACATCGATATTATCTCTTTCCGCAATGAAAAGTATCCATTGTTTAAGCACTTCTATTTGTTTATTAGAATAACGATGCCAATCTTTATGACCTCTAAATGGTTGTGGTAATGTAACAATCTGTGATTTATCTACAATTGTATTTGCATATGTTTTACCTTTTACTACATAACCAAAATTACATACCTCAATACCTACAGAATGTGAATGCATACGTTGTGAACCATTATCACCTAAATGCCAACCGTATGCACCATTTGGTAAGCATTGGATTAGTTTACCGTCAAATTTATCATTATTACCAGAAGCACTTTGTCCACCTAATACGAATTCAGTGGCAATTTTACCTCTTGTGTCTCTTCCCCACATATCAACTACTTGATATGGGTTATGTCCACCCGCAGTATGGTGTAAGAAAAGATATTCTTTATTAGTTGGTCCAACTAAGTACTCACCTTTAGGTAAAAAGTATTGTTCAATTATTAAACCACTATTCGACTCAACCAATCTTTCACTATTATCTGTAGTTACTAATTGATCTAACCCCATCATCTCCCAAGTTTTTGGTCCAACTATACCATCATCTTTTAATTTATTTTCTTTTTGCCATTTTTTAACTGCCAATTCTGTTTTTGGGCCGAATGAACCGTCATCTTTTAATTTTAAAAATCTTTGTAAGATTTTAACATCTTCACTTTTACTACCTAATTTTAATAACATAAACTAATTTTTTATTTATTTTTTATTTATTTTTTATTGTTGATTCATAAATTCTAAAAATTCATCAAACTTATAGTCATTTGGTTTGATAACTTTGTTAACTACTTTATTAAATAATTGTTCGAAATATTTTCTAAGTGTTTCGTCTTTTAAATCTTTTGGGTAATTAAAGTCTATCCATTCACTATCTATCATTTCATCATATCCACCATCTTTATATTTTTCACCATTAAATTCCGCAAATTCATCATCCTGAATAACAAAATCTGCCCCAATTTTATTCGTACTTTTGTTTGGTAGTGAGTCAAAATATATTGAACAAGGAGGATAAACTTCACTATTGTTTTGAATAAGTAATCCAAATGATTCCTCTAAAGATGCCTCAAAAGGTGTGAGAATTGTGTCTAAAACCCAAGAATTACCCCTATAATTATAGATTACTTTATTTCTATAATTTTTATAAAAGAATGTAAATAAAATACCCTCTATCACTTCACGATCTTCTACAAAATTTATATCTATATCCTCAATTATGTCAGGCACCACATCGTTAAATAAAATATTACCATATTTTTCATAAAATTTAGATATTGAGTATAATCTTTGGTAGTCACCAGTGTTTAACATTTCTTCTACCTTCATTATTTTATCCGCAACAGTTAAATTAAATTCTTTCCCACTAGGTAAATAATTTTTTTCACCCCTTAATAAATGGAACGACTTAAGTATTGCCTTATCCATTTTAGATATGTTTAAGTTATCGATTACCGCTTCAGTTAATAAAGAATTTAAAGATATTTTCATATTAATAAATATGTTATAAAACAAAAAAGGTACCGTTTGGTACCTTTTTATAATGTAGTTTTTGTTAATATTAAATCAATTTTTTACCTTTTGCAGATTCAAATAGTTTAGAAAATGTTTTTGTCTCTGTACCGTAATCATTGGTTTTACCCATAGAGTCTGAATGTTTATAGTTGAATAATTTTTTCATTTTATCCATATCTTCATTTATCATAGATTTATTTCTATAACCTAGTACAGTACCTTCATTAATTGACTCATCCCATCTTACTTTATAAGTTTGATTACCATCTGTCATTAAAAATGTGTTACCATCAAATTTATAACTTTCAGGTACCAAATTAAGTACTTCTTTTTCTGAAGTGAATTCGTTTTTAAAGTTTAATCTTTTCATTTTACCGTTGTTTGATTCATTTGTTACTCTAACTTTAGGAGTTTGTCTATACTCATCAGGTTTATCGTATTTATGTTTTATATATTTCTCACTATTATCTTTTAATTTCTTATAAGTAGAATCTTTTTTCTTACCCTCTCCGAAACCATCTATTGTTCCAAATATATCATCATACTCTGAAGTATCATTTAAATTATCCATTCTTTCAGAAAAAGATTTAAAAACTTCAGTATCTTCGTTATCATATTTTAAACCTGACATTTTACCAGCACCTAAATCTTCTATTTCATATGCCTCTTCATAGTCACTTCTATTATATTTTGGTGTGGTGAAGTCCTCATCATTATCAAATTCATAATACTTAGACATTCTTTTCTCAAAATCAGTGGTAGCCTCTTTATTGAATTCACCACTTTTAGTACGTGCACCCAAAGCAGTTCTTAAACCAATAGGTTCTTTTTCCTCTTTGATGGTTATTTTTGTTTTTTTAGTTAGAAATCTATTACTCATTTTCTTTTTTATTATAAATATCTATTTTTTTAAAAAAGATTTGGTGTGATGAAATATTATATTATAATTGTTATTATAAAATAGGATTCACATCAACGTTACCGTCTTCATCAATTGTATTCGTAGTTTCGTATGTTTGACTCTCATCATTATTTAGTGGTTCAGTTTCGTTAAGTAACCTTCTATTTGCCTCTGCAATCATTTCTCTTTTTAATTTATCAAGTCTTCCCATTTTATTTTTTAATTTTTAAATCTCCTTTTTTTATTGTTTTTATAATTTTACTCTCATTGTAAAATTCTATCGCTTCAGGACTTTGATTACAATATGGGAATGTTTTACATTTTTCTTTAACTCTAACTTTTTGATACCCTAAGTTGTCTAATGATGGTTGTTCTTTTTTAACTCTAGCCTTACCTTTTTTACCTGCAGTACCCATAAAGGCACTAGGTGGGAAACCAGGTGTTGCGTATTCTCCCCCAACTACTGCAGCAGAAGATGCCTCCACTAATTCCTCTTCTCCTAACATAGTCATATTTCCAATAGGTCTATTTATACCACCTACAGAGACAGGTATATCTGTTTTTATTTTTCTCCTAATAGGTTTACGGGATAACGCCCCAACATACGAACCACCTACTGAACCAGCAGATGAAGCCTCTTCAACAGGTTCCTCAGTCTCTTCTTCATCAGTAAAATTATCTTCAATGAATTTTCTATATTCCTCAGCTTCTTTTTTTCTTATGTCCATTTCTTCTTCACGTCTCCTTCTAATTTCATCAAATATCTCATCTTTAGAAAATCTTTTACTTGATTTGTTTCTTAATTGATCTCTAAGTTTTTGTGCAATTTCATTACTATCTAAATCTTCACTTAAATCCTCCCTATAAGATAATGATACCCCATCTAAATCAAGTTTACCTGTTTTATGTAATCTTTCCATTTCTTTTTTAGATATTCTTATAGACTTTTTATGCCCTTTCATATCTTCTACTGCCAAAATACCATAATCAGGATTAGTATAATAATCTGAAATTTCGGATATGTGATCGATTGCAATTTCTTTAGCAACATTTTTAGATTTGGTGTGTTCCATTTCTATTTTAGTTCCAACTTCAATTTCCCTTTTGATTTTTTTTACATCTTCTTTGTGATAATCTGCAATATCTTTAATAGACATATCATCACCTTCACCACCAATTAAATCTTCTTCTTCAGAAAACATAATTTTTTGTAATTCTGGATTTCCTGAGGTTACTGCAGCCTTTTTAAAGTCTTTACCAATATTTGACATACCCTCATACATATCATGAACACCACATTTTATTTTCATTAACTCTACTACGTTATCTAACTTATCCACATATTGGGTAGGTAAATTATGTAATTTAGTTAATTGGTTATACATTTTTATACCAACTTTTAATTGTTCTGGTGTCTTACAAGAAAGAATAACATCTTTAGTTCTTTCATAATCACCCATCATTTTTTCTCTACTCATCATTTTATTGCAGTTAACCACATATTTCTTCTCATCCATAATTCTTTATAGAGTTGGACGAGAACTTCTTTATTAATTTCTACGATATGTTTTTTTAATTTAGAATTCTTAAGTTCTTTTTCTAAAATCTTCAATACTTTAGATTCTAAATCTTCACCAAAAGACTTTTTAATTTCCTTTCGAATCATAGCACCAATTTGATTTTCATCAGTTTGGGTTAATGATTCTCTGATAATTTTTCTAAGTTTTTGATTGTCCATATCCTATTTATATATAATAAATATTAGGTTTATGGTAAAAATTTTATAGTGCAATAATTAAAGTGATAATGGGTAATACTACACAACCAACAAATCCTAAGTTTCTTAGTAATTTTTGTTTTTTTATCTCTTTTTCCTGTTGTTCTATCGTCTTATCTTTAAATAAAATAATTTGATCTTTATTGTTAACCACAGTTTCTAAATTAATAACTATTTTTTTGTAGTTTTCGTTCTGTAAATTTAATTTTAAAATTAATTCGTCTTTTAAGAATATCTTCTCACTATTTAGACTGTCTCTTTCCACATAAACGTTTAATAAACTATCGGTTACTTCATAATGAAGTAAGTCAGTGAGTATTTTTTTTGCATCATTTAAATGCATTACTACCAATGTATCACCTTTTTGGTTTACAATAGTTTTAATTTCTCCTTTTGAGATAGTCTGAGATGCCACTGGCAACACCATCAGCATCCATAACATTAACGTTAGTAAGTATTTCACCTTTTTTATTTTTTAATCTTCTAATTAAACCTTCGTTAGATATTAATTTTAAATTAATGTCATCTATTTTATTATTTAAATTAGTAACATCATTAGATAAAAGTAAATTAAGGTTTTCTAAACTATCATTATATAATAACAATTCTTTGTTTTTAGTATTAAGATTAGTTATTTCTTGTTGGTATTTTTCTATCTCCTTATCTGAGTTATTGAAAAATATTAAACCTGAAACTAATATTAATAATAAAATTATTACAATAGTTTTAATATCTATGATTATATTTTTTTTATTGTTGTCCACCTTCTTGTTCAATGTCAAATTCTGTTGATTCTACACTTTCAGGTCCTTCTTCAGCATTTTCCTCATCTTTTACTTCATTGGAATATTCCTCAGCAATTTTGGTTGCCCATTCATTAGACCATGTTTCATAATATGCAACTAACTTTTGGATTTGTTTTAATGTTGTATCACTTAATTGTAATAAATCTGCCGTAATATAAACACCTCTAGAATCATCTAACGAGTAGAACCATTCTACATTATTATCAGTAAATTTACCACTAAACTCAACGTTTTGTGCTTTAGGGTATAGTTTAAATCTATTAAATGCTACTCTAGGAGAAACAGTATCTCTGAATTTTTTTTCTTCTTCTGAAAGTGCGGCAGGATCATCCTCACCTAAATCTTTATCTTCTACATTTCTTTCGTCTGCCTCTCTTATCAATCTAGTGTTTCTATTAGAAACAATTTTAGATTCTCTGATAAGTTCTAACATTCTTTTTGTTTCATCATGTTGACTCATAGTATATTGTTTTTTGTTTTTTATTCTTCTATTAATTTTTTAAACTTATTAAAATCCCAACTAGGGTTTAAATCAGTACTTTCTTTAAAATAATTACTCCTATAAACTATACCTTCAAAATATTCGATACCATCTATAAAAGTATTGTGCCCAACGCATTTTTGTGGGATGTTGTATGTTTCACATAAATGTTTTATTAGATTCACACAAGATTCCATTTGTTTATTAGTATAAGAGTCCCAAAATGTAAAACCCCTCCACCTTTTTTCAAACACACTTTTCTTCCTCTTATAAATATTACCAACCCAATTAAAATACGATTCATTTAACAAATCTTTTTCTAACCACCCTTGATTCTCTAATAAAACAACTATTATTTTTTTATCTACTGATTTATTACCTAAAAAATCTGAGTACTTTGTTGGATCATAGTGTTGATATATGGTACCGTCTCTAAAAACAGTAAAGGGTGAGGTTTTTTTATATTCCCCACCCATTCTTTTTTTCCAACCAATAATATGTTTGTCTTTTTCAGAAAAAGTATTTGCTAATACGATTTGTCTTTTCTCAAATTCAGTAGTGTAATAATTTTTTTCGTTTAAAAGATATTTCTCACTGTCAATTACCATTTAGTCGATTCTCTTTATATTCGTTTTAGTTTGTCTATATGGTTGATTAATTACTGTATTTTCACCTCTAGATTGTTTATATTTTTCTATCGCATTTTTAATGATATCATTAGGTTCTTTAGGATTTTCTATTTCTTCCATAAATATTTCACTATCTTTTTCACTTAAAGTAATTACTTCATCTGTTTGGGGAATTGTCTCATCTATACTACCTTCGATTTCATCCACTACATCATCTACACTACCTTCGATTTCATCCTCTACTTCATATGGTGTGAAAGCCAATGCGGTTGGTTCATTTTCTAAATCCTCTTCAGTAATTTCAGGTAACTTACCCTCTTCTCTCAACTCATTAACTTTTTCCCAAACTTTATCCGCAACTTTTTCTGTTTCAGTTTTTGGTGTGTCAGTTATTTCAACATCAATTTTTGGGGAATTATCTTCCGTTTTTGGGGAATTTGCTGATTCATATTTAACAAAGAAGTGTAACGATGTTAATGATATAATCGGTAATAATCCACCTTCCAAAAACGCCAACCACCTTTTCATTGCTGGCACATCTGATGGATCAGATCCAATCATTTCCCATATAGGTCCAGTCAACTCAACCCAAGACTTAAATAGATCTCCGTTATTATCAATTTCTTTATAAGAAAAGAATATGTTACCTATCATTTGAATTAATGTAATCAATCCGAACATAAACCAAACACCACCTCTAATTTTATTAGTGGCAGCAACAAGTGCAGTCATAGCACCCACTTCTATCGCAATTGATAAGTATATCGCCCAACTCATAGGGTTTGCGATATCATACCAAGCCACAACGTGTGAAATAGAGATTCCTGCAACCAATAAGATTGGTATGAGGAACATAGTCCTATTAGGGTTATTCCTAATCCATTTCCAAATAGACATCATATTAATTTTCTAATTTTTTAATATTATTCTTTACCACCATATGTAATTCCATCAACTGTTCACCTCTGTTTTTACCAGAAATATAGTTATCATACTCAGTATGTACTTTTAATTTCTCATCTTTAATTAGTTGGGGTATACCGTCAATTGTTTTTTTCTGTACACTAATTACATTATTCAAACTATCAACAACAGTACTACTTTCGGTGTTGTTTTTACTAATCTTTCTAATTTCGCCCGATTTTTGACAAGATCTAAAGAAGAATATTAAACATAATGTTGCCAATATATACACTTTATATTTTTTTACAAATTCAATCACATTTTTCATAATTATTTTTTTAATAAATATAATAATTTTTTATTTTATAGTAAATAGAAAAGATAATGGGGGACAATTTGTCCCCCAGTAGTCATTAACTTTTTATGGTTTATATATCAAAAATACCACCTAAATTATTTCTAACCTTTCTTATCGAAGTTTCTTTTATTTGTCTAACTCTTTCTTTTGTTAAACCTACCTCCTCACCAATCATTTCTAATGTCATTGGTTCACCGTTGATCCCGAAGTAACAATTAATTATTTCAATCTCTCTCTCACTTAAACCATTTAATGCCCTCTTCATTTCATTTTTTCTTAACATTTCTTCCTCATCCTCCATTTGATCAGGACGAGTAAATGTTTTATCTTCAACCAAAGTCAGTAACTCATCACCGTCCTCATTGATGGTAGTATTTAGTGAGGTACAAGATGGTATGTGTATTTGTTCTACCTCATCATCATACGGAGATCTTTGATTTTCTTTTTCAAAAATATCAGTTTCCTTTCTGATTTTAGATAATTTATTAATTACACTTCCAGGTAACCTTACCGTTCTAGAATTATCATTCAATGACTGCATTATAGATTGTTTAATCCACCATACTGCATATGTGTTAAATCTAAATCCTTTAGTGTGATCGAATTTTTTTGCCGCAGTAATCAAACCATAATTACCTTCAGATATTAAATCTGCAACCGCCAACCCTTGATTCTGATACTCCTTAGCAATTTTAATGACAAATCTTAAATTGGCATTTACTAATTCGTCTAAGGCTTTCTTATCCCCATGCTGAATTTTTTTAGCCAACTCCACTTCTTTTTCTGCAGTAATCACTTCAGATTTCCTTACATCTCTCATGTAGAGGCTAATACAATCCTCATTTGGATTTAGATACTTGTTTGACATATATTTATTTTTGTTTTTTATTTATTAAGTCTCTTAATTTAGCCGCAGTTTCATAATCTTCATTCTCCAAAGCCTCATCAAGTAATTCCTCATCACTTTTAATTGGTATGTTTTCTATTTCATCAAATTTACCACTAAAAATTTTATCTTTAACTTGTTTCAATGATTCCTCAATTATATTGTAGGGTACCTTACTATTATCTATATCCCCACCAAATAATGCCACCTGAAATTCTTTATTTGCAATACTAGCAGAATAGAATCCTAATGTCATTTCAAATATGATAAAAGAACGTTCATTCATCTTTAACAAATCTTCTAATTCTCCTATTGAAAATGCGGTTTGGAAAGTTGCTATAATTAAACCTTCACCACTAACAAAATTTACACTACTTTCAGATAATACAGTTAAATCTTCTTTAAGTCCTGAAACGTCTCCCAACCCTATTAAACATACCTTTTTTAAAAATGTGCTCTCCATATTCTTTTATTATAAATACCCACAAAAATTGTTCTTTTTTTATTATAGTGACAAAGATAGTAAAAATTAATTGATTTGCAAAGAAGAAATGTCATTATTTTTCTCAACAGTAATAATTTTGTCTGCCCAATCTTGTACAATAGGGTTATGACTAATTAAAAATATGATTTCGTACATCTTCTTAATCTTATCAAAAAATATCTTAACTTGATCCAAATTAATATTCGCAACTTTACCTAACACCTCATCAAATACTATTACGTTTGGTTTTGGTAAGGTGGATATTCTACCTAAGACACTTCTCAATGCCAATGAAGCCAACGTAGTTTCTAAACCAGATCCTGTTCTAAGTTTTTTAATGATATCGTTCTTAATAAGTATAAAGTCTACTTCATTTTTATCGTTAATCTCTAATTGGATTTCAAAATCACAAACTTCATCCAGTAATCTGTTAAGTTCATGATTGATAATTGGTATAACTGAAGATAAAACTAATTTAGAAATTCCATTTTTACCAATCATTCTATTATACACTTCAAAAATTTTCAGTACCTCATCTTCTTTCTTAATCTGTTCAATCAAAGAATTGTTTTCATTTATTTTTTCTTCTTTATTCTTACTATCATTTTCTATAGTCTGTATGTTAGATTTAATAGTGTCTTTTTCTACATCTAATGTCTCAATTAACTGATTGTAACCTAAAATTTTACTTTCTAACTTTCTATTTTCCTCAATAAAATCTGAATTTCTTTCATAGTCTTTAAGTAAAGATGTTTTTTCTCTATAATCAACTCTCATTCTGTCGATGTCTATTTCAGTTTTATCTTTAGAAAGACTTAATTTATCGTATGAATCAGAGTTCTTTTTTTCCTCACTAATTTTAGTTAGTTTGTCACAAATCTTATCTATTTTTGTGACAATACCCTTCAGTTCCTTTTCCTTAACTTTTAAAAGTTTTTCATTATCCTTTATTTCTGAACTATGATCAACCTCGTCTAACGCTCTTTTACATGTGGGACAGATTTCCCCCTCCTTCAAATCCTTAATTAATTTTTCTATTGATTTAATTGAGGATTCAATACCATTTTTTTCTACCAGTAAGTTTTTCTCTTCTGTACGATACTCTTCATGTGTATCTTCATCGTATGAAAATTTAGGTATAACTTTTATTTGTTCATTAATACCATCTAATGTTTCTTTAAGTGTTACTCCCCTTTTAGTTAAAGAGTCAATCTCTTTTTTTAACGTATCAGGATTTACTTTTTTAATCTCATCATCAATACTATATCTCTTTCCTAATAAGTCTTCTTTCTTATCCTTAGCCGTCTTTATTTTTCCTAAAACCTCATTTAATTTTGTATCGTTTTCTTTATTTGCAATTCTATTATCACTAATATTTCTTTTATATTCTTCAATATCTAATTCTAACTGTTTGGTGTTGAATAGGTTCGATTTCATTTTACTTTTAAATTCTGACATCAACCCTTTATTTATATCCTCCTTCTTTTCTATAATTTCTAAACCAATAAATTTAGTTAACAACCTACCCCTTTGTGTAGGTTTAGTTTCCATTAAATCTTCTAAATTTTTTGAGGTAGCAACTATGGTTAACATGAAATCATCGTAAGAACCTATAGTATCTTCAATTAACTTATCAGTCTCTCTTCTTTGTTCACCTTCTAAATTTTCTTTAGTACCATCAGATAAAATCCGATAAAACTCTAATGATGTAGAAATTTTATATTCACCATTTTTAGATAACTTTCTATTAAGTGTTCTCTCAATAATATACTCATCACCATCGATTTCTATATGTCCCCCAACTAAAACATCGTCCTTGTTAGAAAACGTATTAAACACTTCTGAGTTAACTTCGGTTTTAGTTGTCTTACCAAAAAATAAGAATAGTAATGAATCGATAGTAAAAATAGTTTTACCTCCTTGATTTGCAGGAATAGAATTTACAACTGTTAACCCATCTAAATTTTTATACTCAATCTCATTATTATCTCCAAAAGAAAGAAAATTATTTAACCACAATTTCTTAATACTCCATCTTCGATATCTAATGTCTTCTTCTTCATTATTAATAAGAATTTCGTTAATCTTATCATCTAACCTACAAAGTCTTTCGTAATCAACCGTAACCTCATTTAACTTTAACCATTCAACAAACAACCCCCTCTGATAGGCAGTGTCCATAATGTTATCTATCAAACCCTCAGTAATGTCTATAACTTTTCCCGCGCTATTTTTAAGTATTGGGATGAAGTTTATCTTAATAGAAGATTTGTGTACACTATATTTTTCTGAAAAATACGTTTTAACCTTATTTACTGTTTCTATAGTTCTATTTTCAGGGTAATCTTGCCAATCAACTCTTATCTGCGCCTTTTCTGGTACATCAACCAATTTTGTTCTTTTTACTACTGTCTTTTCCATATATTATTTTCTTAAAATATTTGATCCAAACCAACCACCTCTTTTTTCATCACCATATATATCAGTTTCTTTTTTAGTTTTTTTCTTTTCAGATTCTAATTCTGATTTAAGTTTTTCCAATTCAATATCCTTTAAAGATAACTTATCTTGGAAAATATTTTCCATTTCTATTACTTTAGTGGAAAATTTTTGTAACTCAGACTCATTTTCTATTAGTTTAGTGGAAAATATTTTCTTTTCCTCTTCCAACTGAGTTAGTTTATTACTCAATTCGGTAATCTGTATATCGTCAGTTATTATAACTTCTTTTTCAATAATCTTTTCAACGGGTACTTCCCTAATTACTTCAATAATCTTTTCAACAGGTATTTCTTTAATTACCTCAACGATTTTTTCTACTTCCTTAACTTCGGTAGACCCTAAAGGTGTTGAACCAAATTTTTCAACTGTATACCCTTGACGAACCATTTTAATTATGAATTCATCTATATTGGATATGTCATTTAATCGACAATATTCCCATATTTCATCTTTTAAATTTTTAGGTATTTCCATTATGAATTTGTTAGGTATTCTCTTTCATTGTCAATATCATCCAATGAATTTATTTTAAATACATAGTACCCATAATCAGTTTTTATGTCGTGTTCAGTATAGTCTAAATGTTCCACATCCCACACAAGGTATCCGTGACCGCTCACTCTTTCACCAAAATCTTGTTGTATTAAACTACCACAATATGTGATATTAGTACCCTTCCTCACAAAATTTTGTCTGTGATGAATGTCTCCCATTAATACGGCATCACAACCATCGAACTGTTCTAATTCAGAATGATCTTCAAATTCAAACCCTATAGAGGTGATTGCCCCATTAACAGGTGCGTGAAATAATCCAATATATTTTTTATCCTTACCATATAGTTTTTTAGCCTCTTTAATATTCGGTCTCACATTTTCTTCAAAAATAGAATAAACACACCATACAATATTATCATCTAAATAACACTTACTTTCTTTAAAGTATGAAACATTTTCACTGAATGTTCTTTTTTCAATAACAGGTGTTAGTGAATCCACTCTTTCTTTATTATTCTCTAATAAATCGTGATTACCTGCAATTACTATAACAGGACAAAGTTTTGTGCATTCATCTAAAAACCAAGTTACTAAAACAGATAACTCATTAGAAATCGTAATTTTTTGATGTACAATGTCCCCCGCAATTACAATTCTAACCTCATTGTGAATTAAATTATTATCTTCAATGTATTTAGATACCTCCTCTAAAAATTTTTGACAGACTAACTCTGACTCATCTAATCTTTTAAACGTCCTAAAGTGTAAGTCCGCAATATGGAATAACTTTTTTACCATTTTACAAATATAATATATTTTTTTTATTATTACAAATAATTAATCGAGTGATGTTTTGTTAGTTTTTAACACTTCGAACATATTATCTACATGATGTGAAAAATCATCACAGTTAATTATTTTATAGTTATCATTTTCTTCATTGAACCACACTAAGTGACAACTACCCAATTTTAGGTTAGTGTTCCTTTCAATAATTTTTTTATAGATTGATAATTGGAGTGAGTATGTGTTAAATTCACACTCATCTAACATCCAAAGACAGTCTTTCATTTTATTTCCGAAGTCGTTCTTCATCCTAAGAGTGGTATTTGTTTTCCAATCCCATATCTGTAAACACTGATGCCTTTCATTCCAAAATAACTGATCAACCATTCCACATAATAACAATTCACTATCCCCAATCACTAACTCAGACTTAACAGGTATTAATTTACCCTTTACTACGGTATCCTCATAGAAATTATGGAAGTGTCCCTTCATAACTTCGAAGGTGTCTTTAATTTCATCAAATTTTAAACCTTCGGGACTAAACTGAGGGTAAGGTTTTATTTTATTACTCAAATAGTTTTCAATGTAGTCATGTAGTGTAGAACCCTCATAAGTTGCATGATGATTTTTGTATTTCCATAGTTTATCTATATCTGATTCGGTAACCCATTCAGATTCAGGTTTTGGTTTTGAGTAATCTGGTCTACCATAAGGATCATCTTCCATTGGAAAGAAGTTTTGTTTATGGGCGTATTTATCTGCCATACTTTTGGCTTCATATATATGGCCCTGTCTCTCCGCCCATTTATCTACCTTACCTACATTATCTTCAAAATGATGTTCAAATTTACCGATAAACCCAGTACAGGATAGTGTTTGAACCCCATCTATGTAATATTTATGGGGTTCATCGTAGTATTTTATATGGTTAAATTTTGATAGTTCCTTAATTATATCCATTAGCACAATATTTATTATTAACAATTATACTGAAATTTAATTAGAAAGACAAATTATGACTCATTTAACAGACAATTATTTAAAAAAAATATTTAAGATAATCTATAACTATATAGTAGGGTCAGACCCAAATTTCGATATCTCCGATTTATTTGATGATTCAAATGTATATGAAGACATTTATATGTTCATACAAGATAAATTGTCTCATACTGACTCAGATGAGGTTGACTTCATTTACGCTAGTTTTAGTCGTAATTGGGAAATGTATGGTAGTTCATTTCCTGAAATATACGGTGAGGTTATTAAACCTGAATTAAAAATGTATGAGGGTGTTAGAAATTACGGGGCTACTGTAGTATACAATGAATATTATCACCATAACACATACTTACCAGTAATGTTAGAATATATGATAAATGAATATCAAATAGATGAGGATAACGTAGAGACAGATATTCGAGACACTTGGGATCACCAAATAAATATAAACGAAAAGAAGTAATAGTTATGAAATTCTCAGATATATTAAAAGAAGGTATTCCCATTTATAAAGAATACGAACCATCAACCAACAAAAAAATGTATGATAGGTTGAAAAAGTACTATGGTAGTACACCAGAATATGTTTTAAAAGATATATTTTTTAATAATATTGCAGTTAACTCTATGGAAGACATCAACAAAAATTATTATGGTGACCCTATTTTATTTTTAGCAAGATTTGATGGTGGTTATTGGGATAGATTTCTAAAAGGTCCTTGGAAATTAGAAGTACTTAATGTTAATCCCGAAGACTTTGACAATAGTACTGTTAATGCCTTTATAGAAAGGGACTTTGGTAATGTTGACGCTTATTTAGTACCTAACGATGAAGAAAGGATGCAAACTCAAAAAAGAATGGCTTCGTCTACTGGTATGAATGAACCAATAATTGTAGGAAGAAATCGTACAGGTAAATACGAATTAATTGAGGGTTGGCACAGAGCAATGTCAATACTATTATTAGGTAATAACGGTGAGGATTTAAAAAATTGGAATAGAGTAAAGATAAGAGCCTTTGTAAGAGACCCTTATCAACAAATGTAATTAAACAGTGTGTTCTATCTGAACTCTCACACAATTTTGTGGTAATCTATTTATATGTCTGTAGTTATTAATGTAACCCATCATATTAGCACTACCGATTGCATTAGCAGAGTGGATAACTACTTCGACAACAGTTTTCCCGTCCAACCATTGTTCTACTAACCATTTAGTACAATCCATACCAGTTTTTTCTGTAATGTTATCATAATTTAATTCGTAATTATAATAAACATTTTTATGCCATTCATTCATCGCACTATCTCCCAAATCATGATCTAACGAAATAAGTTCGATGTTATCTAAACCGATTTCTTCTACTTTTTTCACAAACTCATCATAATTTCGAACTACAACCCAATCGCCCTGTATTGGTGTTCTTACATCATCCAAATAGATTTTACTTTTCATATTTATTATATTAAACTTTCTTTTATTTTTTTTGCGGTTGATAGTATATCTATCACACCTTTCTTCCCAATCCTTTGGTTTATGTCAGATATGTCATACCCATCAGGTAATTTAACTATTAAAACTCTACCGTGTAATTTAGTAGAGTTTAATTTTTTATAGAGGTTTATCGCATCCTTATATGCGTCAGAGTCTAATAATATTATTACTTTACATTCCGCCCTCTTTACTAATTTAGTGAATAATTCATCACTTATAACTTTACCTAACATAGGGATACTGTTGGGTACCACTATATGATCGAAAACACCTTCAACAATGTATATATTCGAATCCCAATTAACCTTTCCCTCATTAAAAACAATTTCACTTTTAGGTATGTCAGGGTTCTTATACTTTAGTTTGGTGTACTTATCATAACTTCTACCTAAGAAGTAGTTTATGTCACCGTGAATGTCGTATGAAGGGAATATTACCCTATTAGAGTATTCACCAGTTTTACAAAATCCTATATTATATTTTTTAATAGTGTCTAAACTAATATTCCTTTTAACTAAATAGTCCATTGCAAGTTTATAGTCCTCACTACTATCTTCTAAACTTAACGGTATAAATTCTTTAGGTAACCCTTTTAAAACAACCTTTTCTTTAACTTTCTTATCCTTTATAGATTCAGGATTAATTAATTTATATTGTTTTAAATCGTTTTTGTTTCCGTAATTTTTAATTAACTTATATAAACTACCGTGTGTATCGTTGGTTTCTGAACAAGCCCAGCATTTATATACATTATGTCCATAGTTTACCTCTAAATTACCTTTACCGTCACCTTTACTTAAACCTTTAATTTCATAAGAACAAACAGGACAGTCAAAGGACATTTGTCCCTTATCTTTGTGATGATTTTTAGGTTTCCCTAAAATACCTTCTAATATTTCAACTATTAGTTCTGACATAACTTTTACAAATATAGTAATTTTTTTAACATAAACAAAAAAAAAGGCAAAAAAAATATCGGTTAAAGAACCGATATTAATATTTATAGGTTAATAGACCGATATTATTTCCACTTACCTTCTTTTCTCATCTGTCCTAAAACACATGTATAAGCATCCGTCATATCATAATTTTCTTTAGTTAATTTTTGGTGTCTATCATACATCCACACAATTTGAGGCTCTCTTTCGTTTACTTTTTCCCAAACTACTACTTTTTTATCGATTTCCCAATCATAGTTACCGAAAAGAACTGGTTGTTTACCACTAATTTCTTTTTCACTATAATTTTCACCTTTTTTATTAGTTTTTCTTATTTGCATAAGTTCTGGATAAGCAAATTTTCTTGCATCATAAGAAGAAATAAATTCAGGGATTATGTTAAGTACTTCATAAACTGATCTACATATCATACCGTTAAATCTAAGTAGTGTTGCAACTGTATTTACATTGTTTGACCTAACTAACGGTTCTTCGATTATAACTCTACTAATATCGATATCACTATACTTTTCTAAAAACTCAAATTGAAATATTTGTGCTTTTTTAATCAATAATTCAATATTGTCTTTAGGATTTGGTTTCACTTTAGGTGTGATGTGTGTCAATAATTGTAATTTACCACTCTCCCCTCCATCTTCAAAAAGTGAAATACCTATTGTTTTGGTAGACACGTCTAACCCCAATATTCTACTCATAAAAAACTTTTTTTTTAACTTATATAATTATCTGTACGTCAAATACAACAAAATCATTTTTCTTTTTAACTATTTGTCGATCTGTCTTACCGATAGCCAAAATATTTCCTGCCACATCTGTTATTGCGATTTCACTTATCCTTACATCATCATTAACAGTTAATGTAGCATTTTGTGAGTTATAGAATTCTCCTCTAGCCGCAATACACACTATGTTTTGTACAAAATCATTTTGTATACTATCTATTGTCGTATTATATGTACTAGCACTATAATAGTAAAGTCCTAAACCATTATTAAGAATATTTGTATTACTATTACCACTAAAATCTAAAGCGATGTTTTCTACAATATATTCATCAGTTATTGCAAATATACCTTTATCTAAATACATTACACCCGCTATCTTATCAGAATATATTTGTGTATCAGCAACTGTTTGTACATTTATTAATTCTTTACCATTTAAACTAAATGGTTTAAATGAATCGTACCCAGTTGACCAACTTTTATTAGAATCGTTATTTGGTTTCTGTACACTATCTGACACCAAATATGAAACGTTAATATCATTTGTAAATAATGCTTTAGGGTATGAACTAATATCTCTGTACTGAGTATCTAATGTCGCCTTTGGTATAGTGGTTTTTGGGAATGTACTATAAATTTCGTATGTTGTCATACCTGTAGGTACTCCACCAGTAGTAAATCCAGTATATACTGGTAATTTTATTTTTATACTTTTACCGTCAATTATTTCACCATACTGACTGTTATCAATTACACCCAATAATATATTATTAACACCTAAACCACTAAATGGTGTGTCTGACCAACCACCGTTTTTAGAAGTAGTACCAGTAAATACATTACTATCAACACTTCTTATTGGTAAAGATAAACTTTTAAATAGGTTGGTGAATTTATCGGATGTATCACTTTTATCTAAAGATACATAAGTTAAATTAGTACCACTTACCGTAGTCTCACCAACGTTAAACGCATTCATACTTATAGAAGATGAGTTTGGTTCAACTTGTTTTTTAGTGTTAGGTGAAACGGTAACGTATAATTTACTATTAACAAATACATTTTCAGAAATGTTATCATTAGTATTTAAGTTATACCCTATATCACCACTATTAGTCGGTATTAAACCAGATGTTAGTTTTTCACTAGTGTTGTAATTGGCATCAGAGTCACCTAATGTGAAATGTGAAAAAATTTTATTATTATTCAATAATATTTTCTCTCTACCAACCTTAGTTAATCTAGCCTTTACAGTTATTGTTGATGCACTATTTATAAATCCCATTTTATTATTTTTTTAAAAGTCTATTGTTAATTCTATGGATGCAGTTGTAGAGTCAGAAATTTTTATAGGTCTCGACAATTTACCAACTAAAACCAAATTCTGATTATTATCTAATATACCTATCTCACTAACATATCTATCATTACCGAATTCAAATGTTGAATTACTAGTTGATGCGATACTCGCACCATCAATAGTAATATTAAATAATGATTTATATATTGTTGCCGATATGTGAGTTCTTAAGTTACCATAGAATAACCTTTCATCACCTAATGTCATTTTACCATAATAACTAGCAGAAGACATATCTAATTCACTACCTAAATTGAAAATGGTTCCACCCGTATATAAATTACCTGTTAAAATAAATCCAGTAATATTTGGGTTTTGATTCTCAAATAGTGTCGGACTTATTGTTTCACCACTGTTAACCGTAATATTTGTGGACGTAAAATCAATTACTTTCCAATTAGATGGTAAAGGTCTAGATTGTGTTGTTTTATCAACCACCTGTGCCAATACTTTAAAAGTATCTGCAAAAAATCCATATCCATCATAATTAACGTCTTCCCTTTTTCTCATATAAGGTAATTCATTAAGATTACCTATTCTAAACTGTACGTCTTTATCCGTATTAGTTTTATTATCGATTACTGTATATCTTTGACAAGGTAATATAGGTGTAGTGACTGTGGTAGTACCAGTTGATCCAGTACCTAAATTCTCTAACCAATATGTTAAATATAGGGATTCACCAGCCTTTAAAACACCAGTACAGTTACCACTCAAAGGTGAAACTAACTCTGCCGCTAAATCAGGTAGTGTATAATTTCTATTAGATTTGTATGACATTCCAGCAATTAACTCTTCGTTATCAATAACTACAATTTTTAATTGTGGGAAAACTTTACCTACTGCCAACGGTAATGTAGGACTAACTGACATACCACTATATTCAATTAAATCATAATATTCGATGTCATTATTACTAGATAATGTTTTTCTAATTGTATCCGAAGTAAATCTCATACCTAATGTAGTTCCACTACCAGTACC
>Ga0164293_10001089_pt1 | contig 22676 bp, 19 predicted proteins | sample GEODES118metaG_FD_111487 | JGI IMG/M metagenome (GOLD analysis project Ga0164293, IMG submission 111487) | Eutrophic lake water microbial communities from Lake Mendota, Wisconsin, USA - GEODES118 metaG | ecosystem: Environmental > Aquatic > Freshwater > Lake | place: USA: Lake Mendota...
ACTTCCCCGTTTTCCGGCCATGAGGGCCTCCCCATAAGCTTGTAAATCTCCGTCAATGGTGCTAATCAAATCCTTACCTGGGACCGGATCTCGATCGAATTGCCCATCCATATAGGGACCCATTTCCCTGTTGAAATTATCGACCAAGCGGTACTGAACCCCTGCTTTCCCTCGGAGGACCTCTTCGTATGCTTTTTCGATACCTGCTTGACCGACCAAGTCCCCTTGTTCATATTCGGGATGCTCTTCCACGTACTTGTCTGTGACCTCCCCAATAAATCCAAATACGTTCGCTCCGTAGGCTTCTGCATAATCCCGAAGAATTCTGCGCTGGACATAGAATCCAGGATAGCCATTTAGGCGTTCTTGAACCCGTGCATAGTCATCCACGGTGAGCATTTTCAAAAACACACTGGCTCGATACGGGGAGTAATTCCGTGCTTTGATGAGCTCAGAACGGATATACGCGGGGTCTACCTGCAACAAGTTTGCAAATTCGGAAGTGTCAAAACCTTTGACCTGCCGAGGGATAACCAACAAGTCGTACGCAACTTGGTTGGCAACCAGCAATTTCCCATTTCGATCGTAGATAAATCCCCGGGGCGGATAAACCTTGACAATCCGTTTGGCGTTGTTGTCGGCGCTTAGCTTGTAAGATGGGTCGAGAATCTGGATGGTGAATAAACGCAACGTATACACGATCCCAACCAGGGCGAATAAAATGAAGAAGATACGCTGCCGATTCATTCGCGGGTAACCATCAGTAACTGGGTGGCGTAGATCATGGCCGTACTCACAGCCGTGGATAAGACAGTCCGAAACAGGACAAAGAAAAATTCGTTAAACGCAAAGGACTCCAACAAGAACAACCAAAAATGGAAAACAAACATACACATGGCGGTCAGCGTCAAGAACTTACTGGACCCCAAAGCCAAGAGGGTTAAAGATTGACCTTCCTCAAGAGCACGAGCAACAAGGGATTTTGCCAAATAAGGCTGCAGGTAAACAAGAAGAACACACGCAGATGCATGGAGCCCCCCCGAATTTTCAAACAAGTCGAGCGTCATGCCTAGTGCAAATGCGACCAACAACCCCACTGCGCGGTTCCATTTCAATGGCCAAAGGACCAACAAAATAGGATAATAGTAGGGATTGAGGTATCCCAATAACTGTACATTTTCAAGCAACAGCAGTTGGAAAGCCATTGCGAGAATTGCCGCTAGAATGTAAAGAATTACCGCCCTCATTGAACTTCTAATTCTGCTTGTGCTTCCAGTTCAATGCGCTCCTTCTTAGCAAGACTGTTGACAATGTAGACGGTTTGCAGTGCTGCAAAATCAACGGAAAGTTCGACATCGAGCACATAGCTCTGGCTAGTAGGGTCCAAAGAAAAGGAGCGCACCTTGCCGATTGGAATGCCACTGGGAAAAAGGGCACTTCGGGTGTCGGTTTGAACCAAATCCCCTTTTTTCACCCGAGCTTGACGGGCCACGTCAACCATTGTTGCAATGCGGTGGTTTCCCCCTTCCCAGATGACGGATCCAAAATGCTTGGTTCGGGCCATGGAACCGCTCAATCGGGTTCTGCGATGGAGGATAGGCAATACCGTTGCGTAATTCTTTGAAACCTCGTGTACCACCCCAACAACCCCTCTGGGAGAAATGACACCCTGCCCAGGACGCACGCCGTCTTTGAACCCGCGATTTAAGGTTAAGTAGTTGCTTCTCTTGTGGAAAGAAGCATTGATCACTTCGGCGCCCAAGAATGTATAGGATTGCAGCGAATCACGGCGTGCACCACGGGTAACAACCGTGTCCAATTTCGACGCCCTCAATTGCGCCCTCAGACGGGAATTCTCTTTGGCTAAATCTCGATTGATCGCGCGAAGCCGGGTATAATTTTCTGCATTGGTGTACACCTTTTGCACCGATGAAGAGGCATCTTGAGCCACATTCCATGCCCATGAACGATGGTACGGATGGTCCCTAAAGGCAGCAGTAAGCGCCCATCCTTGTGTAAGAAGAAACAGCAAAAACAGGTGGTATCGGACCAAGAACCGAGCGATGTTCCTCATGCGTTTAGCGCATCAACAAGGTTTTGTACTTCTCGATATTTTTCAATGCTATTCCGGTTCCACGTACGACGGCCCGCAACGGGTCTTCGGCCACGTAAACAGGAAGGTCTGTCTTCATCGAAATTCGTTGGTCCAATCCGCGCAACAAAGATCCACCACCGGCCATATAAATACCAGAATTGTAGATGTCGGCAGACAATTCAGGAGGGGTATTGGCCAATGCTTTCATGACGGAATCTTCGATCCGCAAAATCGACTTGTCCAAAGCGCGCGCTACTTCCCGATACGATATGGTAATGGACTTGGGTTTTCCAGAGAGAAGATCGCGTCCTTGGACCGCCATGTCTTCGGGCGGATCCTGCAAATTTTCAATAGCGGATCCAATCTGAATTTTGATTTGTTCGGCCATCCGTTCACCCACCGACAGATTGTGCTGGGTGCGCATGTAGTACACGATGTCGTTGGTGAAAACGTCTCCGGCTACTTTGATACTCTCGTCACAAACAATCCCGCCGAGTGCCAATACCGCAATTTCCGTAGTTCCACCGCCGATGTCAATGATCATATTCCCTTTCGGCTCCAGGACGTCCACCCCAATTCCGATGGCCGCCGCCATGGGTTCGTGAATGAGGTAGACTTCTTTCGCATTGGCATGTTCGGCACTGTCTTTAACAGCCCTTTTTTCTACCTCCGTGATGCCGCTAGGAATGCAGATAACCATGCGCAGGGAGGGGGCAAAAAGTCTACCGGTAAGTCCGGGGATACTCTTTATCAATTCCCGAATCATGTGCTCAGAGGCGACAAAATCCGCAATTACACCATCTTTCAACGGACGAATGGTTCGGATGTTGTCGTGCGTTTTTCCATGCATTTGCATGGCAATTTCACCCACCGCCAAAAAGGCTCCCGTAGTACGGTCCAAAGCCACGATGGACGGGGCATCCACCACCACTTTATCGTTGTGAATGATTAGCGTATTGGCTGTTCCTAAGTCAATAGCAATGTCATAGGTAAGAAAGTCAAAAAGGCCCATGTGCAGGGGTGTATCAGTGCTTAAAGTGACGAATTCCAGTAAAAACCATCGAGAGGCCGTTCGCGTCGCAATAATCAATGCTCAGCTGATCTTTTACCGACCCCCCGGGTTGAACGACTGCAGCAATGCCCGCTTTATCCGCTATTTCCACACAATCCGGGAAAGGGAAAAAGGCATCAGACGCCATTACTGCTCCATTCAAGTCAAAGTTAAACGTTTTCGCTTTATGTATTGCTTGTTCAAGCGCATCAACACGAGAAGTTTGTCCGGTGCCGCTTCCCAGCAGTTGTCCGTCCTTGACAAGGACAATCGTATTGCTTTTGGTATGCTTGCAAATAGCTGATGCAACAACCAAATCGGCGATCTGCGCTGTTGTAGGCGACGTTTTTGTTACCGTTCTGAAATCGGCAGCAGAATCCGAATGGCTATCTCGGTTTTCAACCAAGTAACCATTGAGGGCGGAACGAATGATTGTAGTTGGAAGGGCTTGAGGCTTCCATCGCAACAAAATGCGGTTTTTCTTCTGCTTCAATACCGCCAGGGCTTCTTCGGTGTAATCCGGAGCGATGGCCACTTCAAAAAAGAGTCCGTCCATCGAGGAAGCGGTCGCCAAATCGAGGGTGCGGTTGCAAATCAAAACTCCACCAAACGCAGAAACAGGATCGCCCGCCAGAGCAGCGTTCCACGCCTCCAAAAGCGTTCCGCGTTCCGCCACACCGCAGGCATTGTTGTGCTTAATGACCGCGGCCGCTGGGTTCCGAGTGAATTCACCCATCAATTGTACGGCAGCATCAACATCTAATAAATTGTTGTAGCTCAGCTCCTTGCCATGCAGCTGCTCCAGTAACTCCTCCAGTTTGCCGTGAAAGGCACCGGACTGGTGGGGGTTTTCCCCATAGCGCAGTTGCCGTCCGGCACCCAGCCAATGGGCCACGCTTTCGTCGTCGCCGCGAAGCCAAGTTCCAATGGCGTTGTCGTACCGGTTGGTCACTCCAAATGCGCGTCCAGCAAACGATTTACGCACCTCCAAGGAAGTCACGGCGCCATGCGCATTCACCCAGTCCAATGCTTCCGCATAGGCACCGCGCTCGGGAATGATCCAAACATCGCGGTAGTTCTTAGCGGCAGCACGTATGAGCGAAATTCCACCGATGTCAATTTTTTCGATGATTTCGTCGTGGGTGCCCCCGGCAGCGACGGTGTCTTCAAACGGATACAAATCCACAACAACAATGTCGATGGAAGCCAAAGCATGGCGTTCCATGGAAGCCCGGTGCGAAGCGTCGTCCCGACGGTATAGAATCCCCCCAAAAACAGCAGGATGCAAGGTCTTTACCCGTCCGTCCAAAATTTCTGGAAATCCCGTCAACGATTCAACGGCTGCCACGGGCAACCCAAGCGACTCAATGAATGCGTAGGTCCCTCCCGTGGACAAAAATGTAACTCCCTGAGAATGAAGCGCGCGCAAAAGAGGCTCCAAGCCTTCTTTGGAATAAACGGAGACCAATGCGCGGAGCGGTGGGACAATCGGCATGTACGTGATTTTAATGGAGCCGCAAAGGTACGGAATCGTGGCGCAGTCTTTGTACCTTGGCACCACCTATGATGTCCCTGCGCTCCTTTTTTGAAGAATCGTTTGGTTTTGCCTTTCATTCGTTGCTGTCCAATCGGTTGCGGACCTTTTTAAGTGTCCTGGGAATAGCGGTTGGCATTTTTGCAATCATCAGTGTGTATGCCATGGTGGACTCCCTCGAACGGTCCATCCGGAGCAGTGTAAAAGGCCTGGGTTCGGACATTGTCTATGTTCAAAAATGGCCGTGGGGCGGCGGAGGAGGGGAGTACCCTTGGTGGAAGTACTTTCAACGGCCCGAAACCGACTACCGGGATTATTTGCAACTCCAGTCCCGAATGGGACGTACCGACGGGATTGCCGCGGTACTGGGAACCCGGCCGACCCTTTCAGCGGGTAGCAATACAGCCGAAAACACCCAGTTACGCGGAGTTACGGAGCATTACACAGCCCTGTGGAAATTGAAATTTGATCAAGGGCGCTCCTTTACATCCACCGAATCCCGAGGCGGCCGGCCGGTCATGGTAGTGGGGTCGACGGTTGCTACGGGACTATTTCCCAGTGGAAATGCCTTGGGAAAAGAGGTTCAGGCCATGGGTAAGACCTTTACTGTTATTGGGGTTTTGGAGAAAGAAGGCGCTTCTTTAATTGGCGAGAGCCACGACGAACAGGCTTTGGTTCCGGCGGCCTACCTCCGGACCTTTGTAAACAGCCAAAGTTCAGGAGGCTTTACGTTGATGATTCGCGCTGCACCGGGCCAAAGCACGTCCTCGCTGAAAAGTGAAATTCGGGGACACATGCGGTCTATCCGGCGCCTCAAGCCTCAATCGGATGACAATTTTGCATTGAATGAGTCTTCCAGTCTCAGTTCTGGTTTGGACCAGATGTTCGGCATCATTGGTTTTGCCGGAACCATCATTGGTGGATTTTCCGTGCTGGTCGGGGGATTTGGGATTGCCAACATCATGTTTGTAAGTGTCCGCGAACGCACCGGGCAAATCGGCATTCAAAAAGCCATGGGTGCCAGGAAGTCGTTCATCCTTTCCCAGTTCCTGGTGGAAAGCGTTTTGTTGAGCCTCCTTGGAGGTGTGCTGGGACTTATGGCCGTAGGGATTTTGATCCTTGTGGCGCGCCAATGGACCGATTTTAACTTGGCCATGTCGGTGTGGAATGCCCTCCAAGGCTTAGGGATTTCCGCCATCATCGGATTGCTGGCTGGATTGATTCCCGCCTACATGGGTGCCAAGTTGGATCCGGTAGAGGCCATTCGGGTAAACTCCTAAGTTGGGTAGAAACGGGTCCCGGATGTCCGGGGCGCTTTAGGCCGGCGTTTGGGGCTCCCAGACAGAAGCAACAAGTGTACAAAGCAATTCGCAGAAATGCACGTCGTCTTCGGTAAAGGCATGGAGGGTGTGGCTGTCTATATCCAGCTGGCCAACCAATTCGCCATTTGCGGTGATTGGCAATACCAATTCCGATCGGGTTTCCATGCTGCATGCCAAATAGTTCTCCGATTGAGCGACGTCGTCCACACGGAGCGTTTCGCCACTCACGGCTACCTGGCCGCATATACCCACCCCAAAGGGAATTCGGACATGTTCGGTGGGTGCCCCAGCAAAGGGTCCCAAGAAAAGTTCTTTTTGCGGGGTGTCCATCCAATAGAACCCCACCCAATCGTACCTCGGGGCTTCAGACTTTAGCAAATGGCAAACGTCGGAAAGACCTTGCATGCCATCTTCCGCCAAGTACCCCCGGCAGGTCTCTAACAACTCCACATGTAGTGCTTTCATGGCCCAAAAGTACCGCGCGAATCACCTCCGAGCGTGCCGTTCGCTATTTGAAAACAGCTTTTGGCGCGTTTTTCCCTGAAATCCCTAGCTTTTGGCGTAAATTTGGAACATGAAGCAATTTCTTCTTTCGTTCGCACAGCGAACCAAATGGTGGGTTTCCGCCGCGGTTCTGGCCTCCGCATCCCCAATGGCCGCTCAGTCTCTTGATCTTCAGCAAGTTCCGAACTTATCTAAGTGCACAGGAGATACCTTGACTGTTGCCATGACGATAGGCAGTCCGGGATTTGGAATTTCCAACAAGTTTGTGGTGCAGCTCGCCCAAGGCTTGCCGCCGGCTGTTTCCTTTGGTTCTCCCATTGTTCTTCCCATCGTTGGTTGGTCGCCTACCACGTCCGGAACGGTTATGGATACGATCGGTGCAGGAGCGAAACTTTTTAAAGTGGTCATCCCAAAATCGATCGTTAACAACAATTTTTATTCACTTCGGGTACGGGCTACCAGCCCGGTTGGTTTTTCGGATACCATCGTGATGGCGGTGAACGTAGCTCCCACGGCCAACATTACGACCATTTCCAATGCCTTCCTAAATCGCCACACGCCATTGCCCAATGATTGGGGCTTCTGCGACGGGGATACGGCCTCCTTGGCGGCTACTCCCGGTCTGGCAAGTTACCAGTGGTTAGAGAGCGGCAACCCCATCGGAGGAAAAACCCAATCCATTTTGAAAGTTTTCCAGTCCGGTGTTTACTCGGTGAAAGTGAGCAACGGTGCTTGTTTCTCAACGAGCAAAGACACCATTGTGAACCAGTTTTCTCCGCAAACAGACATTTCGTTCACCAATGTTCCATCTTTGGTAGTGCGCGATGTGAACACGACCATCGACTCTTTGGCTTTTTGTGAAACCGATACCATCGCGCTTGCAGGCCCCACACCCTCTATGCCTATGACCACCATTGGATACCAGTGGATTCGGGATTCGATAGGCCTTTTCAATCAAGCGTTTCCCCGCGCAATTGCTGGTGCTACCCAATTCTCCTACAAAACTGCCAAGTCTGGCGCCTATCGGTTGGTGACGCTTTGGAACCCTGGAGGATGCCCAGACACCTCCGGCTATATGTGGCTTTTTGTAGACACGATCCCCGATGTTTTCGTTATGAATAAGCCTTGGCCCGGTTTGGGAACCCCCAGCTTGAGCATCTGCCCCAACGACAGCACCTTGCTTTCCGCGAGTGCCCAGTCTGCATTGGGAATTTGGGGCTATCAATGGCAAGTTCGCTACCCCATCACCGGTAACTGGCAAAACATCCCCAATGACACCCTGGCAACACTCAAAGTGTCTACCAAACTGGTTCCGGGAACGGCGCAATACCGTTTAATCATCGAAGGAGAGGCGTGCGACTACACGACGGCCGCTGTTCAAGTGACCGTAGTTCCCTTCCCGACCGTGGCCACGGTGCCTGCGGACTCTACGTTTATATGTTTTGGAGATTCGACCCAGTTGGCCGTTATTGGAAATGCCTTGAGTTACAGTTGGAACAATGGCTCCATTACGAATACATCGTTCTATGCGAATGCCGCAGGCAATTATGTAGTAGAAGGAATTGGGCCCAACGGTTGCACCTCGTACGACACGGTTAAAGTGAAGCTCTTTACAGTCAATGCCAATGCAGGTCCAGATCTCATTGTACTTCCTGGAGAAGTTGTTCAATTGAACGCGACGGGGGGAGTGATGTATTATTGGTACGCCGACAAGCCCGTTTACTTCTCGGATCCGTACAACCCCAATGCCCAAACCCAACCCACTCAAGACACGACATTCTACTATGTAGACGTAATGTCAGCAGAGGGATGTTTTGATCGGGACACCTTGATGGTGGTCCAATTTGATCCGACCTCCTTGTTGGTGGATTTGTCCAATGTGCAGAATTTCCTAAGTCCCAACGGCGACAACAAAAACGACATTTTGGACCTCTCCGAGGTGATGCGATTGGATTCCTGTGGAATTACCATTCTCAACCGTTGGGGCGCAACTGTTTATACCGAAGCCCGGTATACCAATGGGTGGACAGGCACCAACAATGCCGGCGATGCCTTGCCCGATGGAACGTATTACATCATTCTAACCAAAGACCAAGAGGTACGCTACCGCGGTGCGGTTACCTTGGTTCGTTAATTTTCAACGCGTAGCACCCTCTTAGATATGAAAACGAAGGTTTTAATTGCCCTTTTTGTTGCTCAAGCCGGAATGGCTTCTGCCCAACAGCTGCCGCTTTATTCGCTGGGATTTTTCGCTCCCCAAATCAACAATCCAGCCCGTTCGGGCTCCAAAGATGGCGGCTCCCTAACAACCGCTCACCGCCAGCAATGGATGGGCGTAGAAGGAGCTCCTGAAACCAGCATGCTCGCCTTCAACAGTGCGTTGAACAAGGAGAAGGTCGGTTTTGGATTGTACGCCTACAACGACGTTACGGACATTGTCCACCGTTCCGCCATTTACGGCAACTATGCCTACCACGTCCAGTTGGCAGACAATACCTCCCTGTCTTTTGGTTTGGGTCTCGGATATGTGAGCAACTCCTTGGACATGGCGAGCATTCGGGTTAAGAATGCCGACGATCCTTATTTGATTCCTGCCAACAGCGGAGGCTCGTTGGATTTGAACTTGGGAGTGCACTTGCAAGCCAGTGGATTTGGTTTGGGATTTTCTGCCCCCCAATTGTTGGCTCCCGCCATTTCATACAGCAAGAACTACAACGAGCCGGTTGAATACCAATTGATTCGCCACTACACCGCTCAGGCCCAATACGATGTTACCTGGCAGAAAGGCAAAATGGTGCTCACGCCGCTGGTTGCCTTGCGTTCTGCTGGATTGGGTATTCCCATGCAAGTGGATGCTGGAACCTTGTTCAACCACAAGGATTTCGGTTATGTAGGGGCGATGTACCGGAGCAATTACGCCGTTACCGCACAGGCAGGAGTACACCTCACGCCCTTGATTTCGGTAGGATATGGCTACGATTTTTCGACCAACACCTATGCCACTACCCTTGGGACCACCCACGAATTCATGTTGACGTACCGTCTGGGCAACAACAAGGCCGGCGAGCGCATGGAAGCAGAAATCAAGCGATTGAAGGATGCCCAGCGCAAGCAGATGGATCAGCAGGAGAATTTCATCAACGAGAAGTTTGAGGAATTCCGCGACGAAATCCGGACAACGCAAAAAGCTGAACTGGAAAAGCAGAAAGCTGCCATTGCTGCCGATGTAGCAAAGCAAGCTGCTGCAACCAAAGCGAACGCGCCTAAAAGCACACCTATCGCCAATACCGGTGCACCCGTTGAAGCGGCAACCGGCGGTTTGTTGGAAGGATTCAAATCGGAGAACCTCGCGTCCAATGTGGCTCCTGGATCTTCGGGATTCTACGTAACTGCGGGGGTATTCTCAACCAAAGAGAATGCCACCAAACTGCAGGGGTCATTGAAGGCAAAAGGCTTACCCTCCGAACTTTTCCAAGACAAGACCAACTCCATGTACTACGTGTACATTTTGAAGTTCAAAACCTACGAAGAGGCAGAAGCCGTTAAAACCAATCGCCTCAACGGTCGATTCGACGGCAAATTGTGGGTGAAAGTCATCGAATAAGATGCGGTTCTTTCAACGGTTGGCCTTCTTGGCTTTGGCTGGGGTCGCTTCGCTGTCCTCAGCTTTTGCAACCCATTTGGTTGGCGGGGAATTGACCTACACCTGTCAAGGTGGGGGGCAGTACCAGGTGAAGTTGCGTGTGTACCGGGATTGTTCCGTAACAACTCCATTGGACAACAGTGTGAACATTGCGGTCTACAACGCGGCGGGAACATTGGTTACCCAGTCCAGTGTTTCCAAAGGGCCAACCATTGCGGTGAGCACCGCTACCGGAAACCCCTGCCTGACCACTCCACCCAATATCTGTACCGAGTATGCAGACTATGTGACAACCTTTTCCTTGCCACCCATAGCCGGGGGGTATACGATTGTCCACCAGCGCTGTTGCCGAAACAACACCATTACCAACATCACCAATCCCGGGGCCCGCGGTAATTCGTATTTCGCGCAAATCCCGTCCAACGACGTGGCCTGCAATTCGTCTCCCTCTTATGCGACTGTTCCGCCCATTGTTCTATGTTTGGGAGATAACGCTCAGGTGGATGTCTCTGTTACCGAAACAGACGGAGATTCCCTGTACTACGAATTGTGCGATATCTTCAACGGAGGCAGTTCGGGAAATCCCCAACCCAATCCACCTACCGCGCCGCCCTATACGGCTTTGACCTTTGTTTCTCCTTACACGCCCACACAGCCCCTTCCTGGAGCCTTCACATTCAATCCCCAAACCGGGTTGTTGGAAGGGAAGCCCACGACAACGGGTCAGTTTGTGGTAGGGCTTTGTGTGAGCGAATACCGGAACGGAGTGCTCTTGACCACCGTGCGACGCGACTACCAATTCAACGTTACGGCCTGCATCAACAACATTGTGGCCGACGTCCTCACCCAAACCGAAGATCCGGGGTTGCTGTGTGGCGGTAAAACCGTCCAGTTTCAAGCCCAGACGCCCGGAGCCTTGTACTATTTCTGGGATTTTGGAGTAGCAGGAACCAATTCGGACACCTCCAACTCGCCCACGCCCACCTTTACTTTTCCCGATACCGGCTGGTACGACGTAACATTTATCGTGAACCGTGGACTCGTTTGCACAGACACGGTGACCGTTGCCTACCGCATTTTGGACGCTCCAGATTATACCGTATCCGTTGCCGGAACCCCGTGCTTCGACGTGCAGGATTTCGTTTTCACAGCCGTGGGAACGACGCCCGTAGACGCTACGTTTTCGTGGACGTTTGGAGCCCAAGCGTCGCTCCCCATGGCTTCCGGGAAAACCGTGGGTCCCATCGATTTCAATGCACCCGGCAAGTATCCGGTAAAGCTCGTCGTCCATTCGGCCACGTGCCCAGACACCCTCTACGACTCGGTGGAGGTCTTTGCCTACACCTTTGACGTGGACGCAGGTCCAGACACGGCCATAGCGCGTGGCGACACCGTGTACTTGGCAGCAACGGACGCATCTGCCTACCGCTGGTTTGCGGACAAAGCCGTTTATTTCAACAACCCCCGTCAACAAGCACCTCAAGCCTGGCTGCGCTTGGATTCGACCACCTTCTATGTCATTGGTGCAAGCCCAGAAGGGTGCCTGGGCCTTGATACCGTTTTGGTCTATTGGCTGCCCAAACAGACGGGACCGGTACTCGATTCGGTCATGAACGCCATCACCCCCAACGGAGACGGTAAAAACGATGTGCTCGACCTCACAGAGGTAATGTATAAAGATGCGTGCAGACTCATTGTTTACAACCGCTGGGGAGCTGAAGTGTACCGAACCGACGCTTACAAGAACGACTGGGGCGGTACCACGTCCGACGGCGAACCGTTGCCGCCCGGAACCTACTATTTTTACCTAATTAAGGGATTGGAGATTCGGTACCGCGGTCCGGTTTCAATTCTCAAGTAGTATATGCAGTTTTATTAGAACCAAAAAAGCCCGGCATCGCCGGGCTTTTTTGTTAAATTTCATCGGTGAAATTGCACGTAGGTAAAGTGCGGGTGCCCTAAAACATGTCCCGAATCCGGTCAAAAAATCCTTTATCCGACGCACTGGGGGTGGGGGTGAAGTTTTTGCTGTTTCTCCAAGACTCCAAGATCGCTTTTTCTTCGTTGGACAGGTTCTTCGGGGTCCAAACTTGGATGTGGATCAACAAATCCCCCGTGCCGTAGCTGTCCACGCTAGGCAACCCTTTTCCTTTGAGACGGAGTACTTTGCCGCTCTGGGTTCCTGCATCGATTTTGACGCGGGCCTTTCCTTGCAAGGTGGGGACTTCTACGCTAGCTCCTAAGGCGGCTTCCGGAAGGCTTAAGAAAAGTTCGTAATGAAGTGTTTGGCCATCGCGCTTTAGCTGGTCGTGCTCATCCTCTTCAATGGCGACAATAAGGTCACCTGCAGCTCCTCCTCCGGGGGCCATGTTTCCTTTGCCTGCTACGCGGAGCTGCATCCCGTCTTGCACCCCCGCTGGTATGCGGATTGAGACGACTTCTTCTACTTTTTCGAGACCGTCGGGGCCTACACCTGATGGGCGTTGGTCTACTTTTTTTCCGCTCCCTTGGCAGCTGGGACAAACGGAAGCGGTGCGCATTTGTCCGAGGATGGTGTTCTGCACACGGGTGACTTGGCCGTGGCCACCGCAGGTGTCGCACGTTTTGAAGGTGACACCCTCCGCAGGAACCGCGCGTTTGATTTTCATTTTTTTCTCTACTCCGGTAGCGATTTCCTCCAAGGTCAACTTAACGCGTACCCGCAGGTTGGATCCGCGAACGGCACCTCCCCGGCCTCCGCCGCCAAAGCCTCCAAAAGCGCCCCCAAAGGCATCCCCGAAGATGTCCCCGAAGTGGCTGAATATATCGTCCATATTCATTCCACCACCGGCGCCGCCACCGCCCGAAAAGGCTTGGTGGCCAAATTGGTCGTATTTCTGTTTTTTCTCGGGAGAACTGAGTATTTCGTACGCCTCGGCGGCCTCCTTGAATTTGTCTTCGGCCTCCTTGTTCCCGGGGTTTTTGTCCGGGTGGTACTGGATGGCCATTTTGCGGTAAGCCTTCTTGATTTCATCGGCGGAAGACTGGCGGGTAACCCCCAGCACTTCGTAATAGTCCCGTTTGGCCATGGCTTAAGCGTCAGGAGATTTGCCGACCACCACTTTTGCGTACCGGATGATCTTTTCCCCGACGCGGTAGCCCCGCTCCAGTTCGTCGATCACGGTCCCGGCCAACTCCGGCTGGGGCACCACGAGGGTGGTAATGGCTTCCATAAATTCAGGGTCAAAAGGAAGACCGTGGGTAGGTTCCATGGACTTCAATCCCTGGGCTTTGAGGGTTTCCGTCAATTTGGCATGAATAAGAACGATGCCTGCCACGTTGGGGTCTTCTGCGGGCATCATTTTCAGTGCTCGGTCGAAATCATCCAAAACAGGCAGGAGGGCTTTTAACGTAGATTCGTTGGCGGTACTAATTAGATCCAATCGCTCCCGAGCGGTGCGTTTACGGAAATTTTCGAATTCTGCGTAAAGTCGAAGGTTTTGATCTTTCAGTTCTTGCATCTGCTGTGAGGCATCGCTGGTAACTGCGGGATCTGCGGCAGTGGTTTCTCCGTGTTCGGCATTCTGTGCCTCCATTTGTTCCTGTTTGGAAGACGCGGAGTCCTGAATAGGTTCCTCGTGGGGGTGTGCCTCGTGATCTTTTGATTTCATGGCTGGAAATAATCAAACGGCCTGCCAAAAGACAAATGTTGTCAAATTGGCAGGCCGTTGCAAGGAAAAGGGGAGGAGCAACGCACTCCATGGGCCCCGTTTTATTTCATCAAACTTTTCAATTTTTCTTCCAAGGCAGGGCCGCGAAGTCCTTTCGCAATGATTTTGCCGTTGCCGTCAATCAAGTAGGTCATAGGAATGGAACGAACGCCGTAAATCCCGGCGCCTTCGGCATTCCAGCCTTTCAGATCCGACGTGTGGTTGGGCCATTCCAATTTGTCTTGGGCAATAGCGGCCACCCACCGGTCTTTGTTCTGGTCCAGAGAATAGGAATATACCGTAAAGCCTTTTCCAGAGGTGAATTTGGCGTCCTTGTATTGGTTGTAAACCCGAACCACATTGGGGTTCTCCATCCGGCACGGACTGCACCAAGATGCCCAGAAGTCAAGCAAAACTACTTTGCCCCGCAAGGAGGATAGTTTGATCACTTTACCGCTGGGGTCGGGGTAGGCCAAGTCGGGAGCCTGATCGCCCACGTTGAAGTTGGCCATTTGTTCCAGAGCGGCTGTTTTGAGGTCAACGCCGTGGTTCTCGGCATACGAGGCATTGGTCCGGGCCACGTAAAGCACGGCAACTCCTGTTGCCAGAGCCACAGTCCAAGCGGCGATTTTCAGGTTTGTTTTCATAGGAGAGGGGTGTTTAGTCGTTAAGTCGTACAATTTTCGCGCCAATAGCCCGCAATCGCTCGTCGATGTGTTCGTAGCCTCGGTCGATTTGGTCGATGTTTTGGATGATGCTGGTGCCGTCTGCACTCAGGGCTGCAATGAGGAGCGCAATTCCGGCACGGATATCGGGCGAAGACATGGTCGTGCCGCGCAAGGCCACTTTGCGGTCCAATCCAATTACGGTAGCCCGGTGGGGGTCGCACAGAATGATTTGGGCGCCCATGTCGATCAGCTTGTCGGTGAAGAACAGGCGGCTTTCAAACATTTTCTGGTGTACCAAAACCGAACCTCGGGCTTGGGTAGCGGTTACAAGGATGATGCTCAGCAAGTCGGGAGTGAAACCGGGCCAAGGAGCATCCGAAATGGTCAAGATTCCGCCGTCCATGTACGACTGAATTTCATAATGATCTTGGGCAGGGACATAAATGTCATCCCCGCGGCGCTCCAGGTGAATTCCCAACTTTTGGAAAACACCCGGCATCACACCCAAATGGTCGAATCCGGTATTTTTAATCGTAATTTCCGACTGGGTCATGGCGGCCAAACCAATCCAACTTCCAATCTCGATCATATCAGGCAAACAGCGGTGGTCGGTGCCCCCCAACTGGTCCACTCCGGTGATGCGGAGCAAGTTGGAACCAATTCCGTCTATTTTCGCACCCATTCGGACCAGCATGCTGCACAGCTGCTGCAAATACGGTTCGCAGGCGGCATTGTAAATGGTGGTGGTTCCAGGCGTGAGAACGGCGGCCATGACAATGTTTGCTGTTCCCGTCACGGACGCCTCTTCGAGAAGCATGTACGCACCTTTTAAACCGACGCCCGTCTTTTCAACGCCGTAAAATCCCGAACCTTCTTCGCTTTTAAAAGCGGCACCCAAAGCCATTAAGCCCTGGAAGTGGGTGTCCAACCGGCGTCGGCCAATTTTGTCGCCTCCGGGTTTTGGAATGTAACCTTTGCCAAAGCGGGCCAACAAGGGACCTACCAACATGATGGAGCCTCGCAAGGCAGCGCCTTTCTTTTTGTACGAATCGGTAAACTGAAAATCAACATCTACCGCATCGGCTTGGAAGGTGAAATCTCCAGGAGCATTTTTTTGCACCTTCACGCCAAAGTCGCCTAAAATTTCAATGAGTTTATTGACGTCAATGATGTCGGGAATGTTGGTGACCCGAACGGGTTCTGACGTCAATAAGACGGCACATAAAATTTGGAGGACTTCGTTTTTGGCTCCTTGGGCCTGGATTTCTCCTTGCAATCGGTGTCCTCCTTCAATCTGAAAACGCGCCATTATTTTTTGCGGTTGTAAGGTTTAAATCCTCCTCCTTGTCCGGAAGAGGGCGGGGTGCCAGTGCGGGTTTTGAAGAATCCTTTTTTGGCGGTTTTTTTGGTTTTGGTGTGCAAAGGGGCATATTTGATCGCAATCCCATGCTGAATGGTGAGCGCTACATTTTCCACGGCAATTTCCCCTCCAGAGAGGGTTTTCAGCTCCTTGAAAATGACCGCGTCGTCAACATAGTCTTTGTTCCAGGTAAGGTAGCTGCGCTTCATTTGGTTGGCGATGTCAAAAATTAAGGCATCGCGTTCCTCTCCTTCGGGTAAATTCAATGCTTTCTGGATCATTTCCCGGAGGATGTTCCCGTAGTACCGATGGGCGGTACTCTTTACCGGATAGGCAATGGGTTCCGGTTTAGCGGCTCGCCCTTCGGGGAGTGGAGCGGGAAAGGGAGCGTCTACATCGAGGGTGTAATCCGACAACGAAAAAACATGGTCCCACAATTTGTGCTGCCAGTCGGGATATTCTTTAATAGAAGGTTGCAATTGTGCGATGGCATCCACCACCGCATGGGCTGCATGGGTGCGCATCGCGCGGTCTTCCAACGTCAAAACATGGTCCACCATGGATTGAATGTGCCTGCCGTATTCCGACAGTTTCAAGGGGGTGCGGTCCGTGTTGTACGTCAAGGACAGAGCATCGATGTGCTGGGTATTCATCATGGATTTAATCGCTGCAATTTAGCAAACTTTAGGAGGAGTTTTTTCTCCCCGGCATTGTCGAAGTGCACGGTCGCCCGGAGGTCTCCGGCCTCGCCGGAAATTTCCCGTACGGTGCCGGTTCCAAAACGGTCGTGAAGCACCCGTTCTCCGGCTTCGAGGTCCAGAGGAGCTTGACCTACTTGGTGGGCAGAGGCCACCGGTTTGAATCGACCAGGTGCCGCCAAAGCAAGGGGGGCAGGTTGGCTGGAAGGTTTGACCGGAGTGCTCCCGGGTTTTGCCGTTCCCGAACTTCGCTGCGCCGCCCCGCCGGATTGCGGACCGCGCGTAAACTTCTCGCCGGTCCGAACAGCAGGGGAGGGGGAGTCAAAGGCATCCAACAAAGATTGTGCGGGACGGTAAGTGGGACTGACTACCGGCACGTGAATGTCCAAGAACTGCTCGTCCAATTCGTCCAAGAATCGACTGGGTTCGCAATCCATCAATTTGCCCCACCGGAACCGCACATGGGCATAGGTCAAGTAGGCCGCGTGCTCTGCTCGCGTGAGCGCCACGTAAAAAAGGCGGCGTTCTTCTTCCAAGTCTGCTCGGCTTTGGCTGGCCATCATGGACGGGAACAGGGTCTCTTCCATGCCGACGACAAATACAACGGGAAATTCCAAGCCTTTTGCCAAGTGGATGGTCATCAAGGTCACCTTGGGTTGGTCGTCTTCTTTTTTTGTGTCGACGTCGGTTAGCAGGGCGATGTCTTGGGCAAAGGCCTCCAGCGTGGGGTTTCCGCCTTCGATTTGTTCCTGTTCCTCCACAAACTCCTGAATGCCGTTCAGCAATTCCTGAACGTTTTCTTGACGCGAAACCCCTTCGGGCGTTTTGTCTTCGGCCAAAGCACGCACCAAACCGCTGTGTTTGGCAATGTGTTCCACCGCGTCAAAGGCGTTCTTTTGGTTGGCGACAACCGCAAAGCTGCGGAGCAGGTCTGCGAAATCGACCAGTTTTTGAACCGTGGGACGGTTGATGCCCATTTCGACACCCGGAAGGAGATTGAGTGCTCCCCACAAGGAAAGCCCTTGTTCGGCAGCGACCACGGTCAACCGGGTCAATGTCGTCTCCCCGATGCCTCGTCCCGGCAAATTGATGATGCGGCGCAAAGCTTCTTCGTCGTTCGGATTCAAGGCCAAGCGGACATAGGCCATGACGTCCTTGATTTCTTTGCGCTGGTAAAAGGATGTTCCTCCGTAGATCGTGTAGGGAATGTTACGGCGACGAAAGGCCTCCTCAAACGAGCGGCTTTGGGCGTTGGTTCGGTATAGAATAGCGAATTGGTCCCAATTCCTTTGTTCCCGCATGTGCCGGTCCCACATCGTTTGTGCAACGTAATGCGCTTCGTCGGTGTCGCTCATGGCTTTGTGAACCACAATAGGATCTCCTTGCGCATTGGCGGTCCAAACGTTTTTCTCCAGTTGCTCTTGGTTGTGTGCAATCAACGAATTGGCCGCGCCGACGATGTTCTTGGTAGAGCGGTAATTTTGTTCCAACCGAATCTCAACAGCGTCGGAATAGTCCGAACGGAAATTCAAGATGTTCCGAATGTTGGCACCGCGAAACGCATAGATGGATTGGGCGTCGTCGCCCACCACGCAGAGGTTTTCGTATCGACTGGCCAGTGCCTTGACAATAAGGTATTGGCTGTGGTTGGTATCCTGGTACTCGTCTACCAAAATGTACTTGAATCGCTCTTGGTATTTGGCTAAGGCCTCGGGGAACCGGATGAAGAGTTCGTTGGTTTTGAGGAGCAGGTCGTCAAAATCCATCGCTCCGGCCTTGAAGCACTTTTCCATATAGGCCCGGTAGAGGTTCCCCAGCTGGGGGAGACGTGCGGCGGCGTCTTGTTCTTGCAAGTCGCCGCGTTGATCGTAGGCCTTCGGGGTAATCAAGGCATTCTTGTACTGGCTAATTCGACTGGCAACTGCCTTCGTTTTGTAAATGTCTTTGTCCAGCTGCGCTTCTTTAATAAGGCCGGCCAATACTTTTTGGGCGTCTTCGGTATCGTAAATGGTAAAATTGGCCGGAAATCCGAGTTTTCCAGCTTCCGCCCGAAGGATACGTGCAAAAACACTGTGGAATGTACCCATCCACAAGGACTTGGCCGAGCTGGCATCGACCAACTTGCCGATGCGGGCTTGCATCTCACGGGCGGCCTTGTTCGTAAAAGTGAGCGCCAAAATGTTAAATGGATCGACGCCTTTCTCCAACAAATACGCAATGCGCACGGTCAGCACCCGCGTTTTGCCGGAACCGGCACCCGCAATGACCATAACCGGCCCTTCGGTGTGCTCTACGGCTTCTCGTTGGGGCGGATTGAGTCCGGCGCGCAAATCATTCATGGGAGAAAAAAATTCAGGACCGCTAAGGTACGACAAAGGAGTGGCCTTCTTAATTAACGCAATTCCATGTTGTTCATTGAGAAAATTGTCCTACATTTGCAGTCCCCAAAAAACCGGGGATACGTTTTCCATTGAATTAACCTAACCTACGCATCGACAAATGCCAACGATTCAGCAGCTCGTTCGCAAAGGGCGCACCAAATTGGTGGATAAAAGCAAGTCGGCCGCACTGGACGCCTGCCCGCAACGCCGCGGAGTGTGCACCCGTGTGTACACGACCACGCCCAAGAAGCCGAATTCTGCCATGCGGAAAGTCGCACGTGTGCGCCTGACCAACGGCAACGAAGTAAACGCCTACATCCCGGGCGAAGGACACAACTTGCAAGAGCACAGCATCGTTTTGGTGCGTGGTGGTCGTGTGAAAGACCTTCCGGGTGTTCGTTACCACATTGTACGTGGTGCCTTGGATACCGCCGGTGTAAACGGCCGTATGCAACGCCGCTCCAAGTACGGTACCAAGCGACCCAAAGCAAAAAAATAATCCTTTAGTTTAGAGAATCCTCCTCTGTCATGAGAAAAGCAAGAGCTAAAAAACGCCCCCTGTTGCCGGATCCACGTTTTAACGACACGCTGGTTACGCGTTTCGTTAACAACATGATGTACGACGGCAAAAAGAGTATCGCATACGCTATTTTCTACGAAGCCGTAGACATCGTATCCGAGAAGACCGGCGAAGGCAATGGACTGGAAATGTGGAAGCAGGCGTTGACCAACGTCATGCCCCACGTGGAAGTGCGCAGCCGCCGCGTTGGTGGAGCCACCTTCCAAATTCCGCAGCCCATCCGTCCCGAACGGAAGGTATCCATGGCCATCAAATGGCTGATCGGCTACTCTCGCCAGCGCAACGAAAAAACGATGGCTGCCAAATTGGCTGCTGAGATTTTGGCCGCCGCAAAAGAAGAAGGCGCTGCAGTGAAAAAACGCATGGACGTCCACAAGATGGCCGAAGCGAACAAAGCATTCTCTCACTTCCGTTTCTAACAGGATCCAATCATGGCCAAAAGAGACCTTAAATACACGCGCAACATCGGCATCATGGCGCACATCGATGCCGGTAAGACGACTACTACTGAGCGGATCCTTTATTACACAGGGGTCAGCCACAAAATCGGTGAAGTACACGATGGCGCCGCTACCATGGACTGGATGGTTCAGGAGCAAGAGCGCGGCATCACCATTACCTCTGCTGCAACAACCTGCTTTTGGAAGTACCCTACTTCTCAAGGTCAGCCTGTTGCGGATACAGAAGATTACAAGATCAACATCATTGACACTCCAGGTCACGTAGACTTTACCGTAGAGGTGGAGCGCTCCCTGCGGGTATTGGACGGAGCCGTGGCTCTTTTCTGTGCCGTAGGCGGTGTTCAGCCCCAGTCCGAGACCGTTTGGCGTCAAGCCACCAAGTACAGCGTCCCCCGTTTGGCTTTTGTCAACAAAATGGACCGTACAGGTGCAGACTTCTTTAATGTTGTTAACCAAATCAGCGACAAGCTGAAAGGCAACCCGGTTCCTTTGCAAGTTCCGATCGGAGCAGAGCAAGACTTCCGCGGCGTTGTGGACCTTTTGGACCGCAAAGCCATTATCTGGAACGACGATACCCAAGGCATGACCTACCAGGAAATCGAAATTCCTGCGGATTTGAAGGATACAGTTGACGAATACTACGGCAAGATGGTGGAAGCCGTTGCTGAATTCGATGACAACCTGATGGAGAAGTTTTTTGAAGCTCCTGAGACCATCACCCGCGAGGAATTGGTGAACGCCATCCGCAAGGCTACGATTGCCATGAAGATCACTCCGGTTCTGTGTGGTTCAGCTTTCAAAAACAAGGGTGTTCAGACCATGTTGGATGCCGTTATGGCCTACTTGCCTACTCCGGTAGACGTGGATGCCATCAAAGGAATCAACCCCAAGACCGACGCCGAAGAAATCCGTCGTCCCGACCCGAGTGAGCCTTTCGCTGCTCTGGCGTTTAAAATTGCTACCGACCCCTTTGTTGGTCGTCTGTGCTTCTTCCGCGTTTACAGCGGTAAATTGGCTGCAGGCTCCTACGTTCAAAACATGCGTACGGACAACAAAGAGCGTATCTCGCGTATCTTCCAAATGCACGCCAACAAGCAAAATCCGATCGATTTGATCGAGGCAGGTGATATTGGTGCAGGCGTTGGCTTCAAGGACATCCGTACCGGAGACACCTTGTGCGAAGAGAAGTTCCCCATCATTTTGGAATCCATGAGCTTCCCACAGCCCGTTATTGGTTTGGCCATTGAGCCAAAGACCCAAGGCGACGTGGATAAGTTGGGTATGTCTTTGGCCAAATTGGCGGAAGAAGATCCCACTTTCAAGGTTCACACCGATGAAGAGACGGGCCAAACCGTTATCTCCGGTATGGGTGAATTGCACTTGGAAATCATCGTGGACCGCTTGAAGCGCGAATTCAAAGTAGAATGCAGCCAGGGTGCTCCCCAGGTGCAGTACAAGGAGGCCTTGAACGGATCCTTTTCGCACCGCGAGGTGTACAAGAAGCAAACCGGTGGTCGCGGTAAGTTTGCCGACATCGTCTTCACCATCAGTCCAGCGGACGAGAACGTGGTTGGTTTGCAGTTTGTAAACGAAATCAAAGGCGGTAACATTCCCCGTGAATTTGTTCCAGCCATTGAAAAGGGCTTCAAAGAATCCATGAAGAACGGTCCTTTGGCCGGGTATGCATTGGACAGCATGAAGGTAACCTTGTCCGACGGTTCGTTCCACCCGGTTGACTCGGACGCCCTTTCTTTTGAATTGGCGGCAAAGGCAGGCTTCCGCGAGGCAGCCCGTCGTGCGAATCCAGTTATTCTAGAGCCTGTTATGAAGTTGGAGGTAGATACTCCCGATACAAGCATGGGCGATGTGGTTGGTGACCTCAACAAGCGCCGCGGCCAAGTTGAAGGCATGGACTCTAAATTGGGTGCGGCCATTATCAAGGCCAAAGTACCATTGAGTGAGATGTTTGGATACGTAACAGCTTTGCGTACCATCACTTCTGGCCGTGGAAGTTCCACCATGGAGTTCAGTCACTATGCGGAAACGCCAAAGAATATTGCTGACGAGGTAATTGCCAAAGTCAAAGGAAACGCTTAATCTTCACCGTGATGAGTCAAAAAATTCGCATCAAATTGAAGTCGTACGACCACAACCTGGTGGACAAGTCGGCTGAGAAAATTGTTAAGACGGTGAAGAGCACCGGCGCTGTTGTCAATGGACCCATTCCATTGCCTACCAACAAGCGCATCTACACGGTACTGCGTTCTCCACACGTCAATAAAAAGGCGCGCGAGCAGTTCGAGCTTTCCAGCTACAAGCGTTTGTTGGATATCTACAGCTCCTCAAGCAAAACCATCGACGCCCTGATGAAGTTGGAACTTCCCAGCGGTGTTGAGGTAGAAATCAAAGTGTAATCGTTTTTCATTAATAATTAATAGTTCTGAATCATGCCTGGATTAATTGGCAAAAAAATCGGAATGACCAGCATCTTTGATGCGGATGGTAAAAACTATCCGTGTACGGTGCTTGAGGTGGGTCCCTGTGTGGTTACCCAGATCAAGACCCAAGATGTCGATGGTTACAATGCCGTGCAGATTGGATTTGGCGACGTAAAGCGCCCGATCAAAGCTGCCGCCGGCCACGCTGAAAAAGCGAAAACCAATGCAAAATCCAAGTACGTGGAATTCCGC
>Ga0164293_10001091_pt1 | contig 22665 bp, 14 predicted proteins | sample GEODES118metaG_FD_111487 | JGI IMG/M metagenome (GOLD analysis project Ga0164293, IMG submission 111487) | Eutrophic lake water microbial communities from Lake Mendota, Wisconsin, USA - GEODES118 metaG | ecosystem: Environmental > Aquatic > Freshwater > Lake | place: USA: Lake Mendota...
AGCGCGTGCTCGTCGGGCGCGTGGCGCAACTCGGCCGCCAGACGCACGAACGCCGCGTCGTCGGGGCGCTGGAACGCGGGCGACTGGATCTCGCGCAGTCGCAGGTAGAGCGCGTTCACGTGCAATGCGCATTCCCAAATGGTGCGCCCCACCTCGCACTTCGTCTCGAAGTGCCCCAACGCCGGCATCCACCCGGCGAGGACCTGCATGATTTCGTGTTCGAGAAAGCGGTAGCGGTTGAGCAGCCGGCGATTGGCGTCGATCGGCAGGGTGACCGCAACCGGAGCCGGGGACGTGGAGTCGGGGAGTGAGACCATGGGAATTTACGAAGTGACGTTGGCGCAGTGGACGCGAACGCCCTGGTCCGCCGACGCGAGGGCGGCGAGATTGAACCGGAGTGTCTGCTCGGCCGCCTCGAGGGAACAAAGCGCAGCCGGACGTCCCTCCACGAGATCGAGGAAGCGATTGGCCTGCACGATGAAGAAGGTGTCGCGCTCCGCCGGGGGCATATCCTTCCACGTCCACGTGGTCTCGCCGAGGCGCTGGATGCCCCAGCGGCGCAGATGGACCTCCATCCGCACGCTGCCGGCTTCCGCATTGAACTGCGTGAAGGACTCGTTGGGCGCCTGGAACTGGTTCATTGTGTAGTTAACCAGCACGTCGCCATGGCGCGCACAGAGGTTGATGGTGTCTTCGACCGTAACGTGGGCGAGCACCTGGTGGGCGCAGTCGCAGTACAGCGAGTCGGTCGGGCCGATCACACTTTCCATCCAGTTTGCGACGTGGGTGAGGCCGTCTTGGATCGCGCCGCCGCCGGTGGCTCGATCCTTGTAGTACGTCTTGTAGTATGGGACCGTGTGGGCCGGGCGGCAGGTCGGGAAGTGCTGGCCGCTGCTGTGAACCACCTGCTTGACCGCGCCGATGCCGCCGCCGCGGATGAAGTCTCGGACCTCGGAGTAAAGATCGTAGGAGTGGAGAACGTAGGCGACCGCGACACGCAGGCCTTTCGCGTCGCGGAGCTGGCGCAGTTCGGCTACTCCTGCGAACGACTGCGAGAGCGGCTTCTCGATCAGGGCATGGCAGCCCGCTTCCAAGGCCTGGCGGGCCATTGGCACGTGCAAATGCGCCGGGGTGCAGATCACCACCACCTGATGGCGTCCGGACGCCAACTCTGCCTTCCAGTCCGTGGCGGTCTTCACCCCGTAGGTTTGCGCCAGCGTAGCGAGGAGCGGTTCGCTGGTATCGCAGGCCGTGACGTGGGCGCGACCTGTTTTCTGAAAGCAGCGAAGGTGCCGTTCACCGATGCTGCCGCAACCGACGACAAGGACGGAAATCATGAGCTCAGGAGTAGGAGAGTGGGAGTAATGTTCAAGACGAACGAACAGAGCGGCAGGGTGCCATCGATCGCGGTGTATACAAGAGGATTTTCGGATTCCGGCTCCTGCGAGGGCCTCTTCTCTGCGGTTTGCCGCGCGCTTTCTTTGCAAGGTCGATCGACGACTGCCGCCCGTCGCTTTCGATTTGACTCCCCAAAAGAGAGGGTGAATTCGTATACACGCGCCCACTGATACCCGTCATGGCGCAGCAAACCTATGAACCAAATCACCCGTCGCAGCGCTTTCGCGCGCCGCGCCTGTCAGATCGTCACCGCGCTGGCTGCGGTTTCCGTAGCGGCTAACGCTCAGACCACCCCCGCAGCCTCCTCCGGCCCGAAGGAAGAGGTCGTGGCGCTATCGAAGTTCGAAGTCTCAACCACGCAGGGCAAAGGCTACGTGGCGACAAATGCCGCCAGCGGCTTCAAGACCAACCAAGAGCTCATCAAGATCCCGCAGTCCGTTACGGTTGTAACGCGCGACTTGATTGACGACATTGGCGCCACGCGGACCTCCGACGTGCTGCAGTACGCCGGCGCGTCGCAATTCTACCGCGGCGAGTCCATCCGCCTCCGCGGTGCGCGCACGCTGAATCCCTACATGGACGACGCGATCGAGAACGTGCCGTACAGCGACAACGTCAACATCGACTCTTACGAAGTCATCCGCGGTCCGGCGGGCGTACTGTACGCGAATGCCGGCGTGGCAGGCGTGGTCCTCAAGTCGACCAAGAAGCCGCTGCCGTACTCGATGAACAAGGTCAGCTTCTCCATCAAGGACTGGGGTCAGCATCGCACGGAGCTCGATTCGACCGGTCCGGTCGGCAATCTCGGCGACGCCAAGGTGTCGTACCGGGTCGCTGCTGCCTACCAGGATGGTGATGCCTACTTCAAGAACGTCGAGGATCAGCGCTTCGCGGTGCATCCCACGATTCAGGTCGACCTGAAGAACACCACGGTGCGTGCCGCGATCGACTATGTCGACGTCACCAGCATCGCCGGTGGACAGAACTTCGTGATGCCGGACGGCAAGCTCTACGTCGGCGCGGGTCGCAATGAGGCCTACTATCCGAAGGGCGTCATGGAGAATCACAAGCAGGAGCGCCAGCGCCTCGCGATCCTCCATCGCTTTGGCGATGGCTGGGAAGCGAAGTTTTCCGCGTCTCACCTCAAGTACGTCCGCCACGGCACCAATGTGCTGCCGAACAATCTGAATCTTCAGACCGGGCTCTTCAATCTCTTCGCCCGTCGCAACTACCAGCGCCAGGAGAACTGGGTGGTCAACGGCGACGTGCTGGGCAACTACAACATCGGCCCGATCGCCAATCAAAGCGCGGCCGGGTTTACCCTGACCGACGAAGTTAACCGTGCGGCGTTCCTGAACAACGCTGGGTTCGGCGTGCAGGGCTTCCCGATCGCCAATCCGCAGATGGACCGGGTCGTCGTTCCGACGTATGACTCCTACGGCCCTCCCTCCGCCGTCGGCAGCTGGACGAACAATCGTCGCTCGACCTACTACTACCAGCACCAGGCTGACCTCATCAAGGACCGCCTCATCGTCGTCGCCGGCGTGAGCGCTGCAGGCCTCCAAATCAACGACGTGCCGGCGGTCACCGCCCGCACGACGGCCGGTGGCACCCGCATCGTGAACTTCGATGAGAACCTCCGCCGCATCGGTGTGGTGGTGAATGTCACGAAGGAGGTCGCTCTCTACGCGCTCGACTCGACGACGTTTGCCCCGCAGGGCAACAGCAATACCCGTGACATCAATGGCGTGCTGCTCCCGGCGCAGGTCGGCTCGGGCAAGGAATACGGCCTCAAGACGTCGCTGTTCGACGGTCGTCTCTCGGCCACGCTGGCGAGCTTCGAGATGGAGCTCACCAATGTTGCCGTGCTGCAGGGCGGTCTGAGCCCGATCACCAGCCAGCCGTTCTTCATCGCCAGCGGTCTCCAGATCCAGAAGGGCTGGGACGCGACGATCGCGTACTCGCCGATCCCGGAGTGGCAGATCCTCGTCACGGCCTTCGATGGCTCGGTCAAGGATCAGAACGGCGCGACCGTGAACAACACGTACGACAACATGTACTCGTTCTTCACGCGCTACGAGTTCAGCCAAGGCAGCCTGAAGAACTTCAGCTTCGGCGGCGGCGGTTCGAAGACCGGTGGCAACATCTTCACCAGCCTCGGCGGTTACACGTTCCCGACGGGCGTGACGCCGGCTCCGATCACGCTGGAGTCGGTCTGGAACATGACCGCCTTCGCGGCCTACAAGATCAACAGGAACTGGACGGTGCGGATGAACATCGAGAACCTCCTCGACAAGACGTTCGCGCTGGGTGCGCAGACGCCGATCTACGTCGACGCGGCTGCTCCCCGGACCTTCCAGTTCAGCGCTGTCTACAAGTTCTAACGCACCTCCAGGGCTCGCTGGCTCAGCCATGATCCTCGGCCCTGATCGTTTGCGCTTGTTGTGACCAACGGCCGGAGACGCGAGTCTCCGGCCGTTCCATTTTCTGGATTCTTCGCATCGCTCCCGCCATGCCACCGCGCCGCCGCACTCCTCCTCGCCGCCAGGCGTCGGGGCCTGCCGTCGCACCGCGTCCACTCTGGCTCTTCGCCACGCTTTGGTCGCTGCGCCAGTATCCGACCGCAAAGCGCGAGTGGAGCTGGAAGCGCAAGTTTCAGGCGATCCGCGCCGCTGGCTTCGACGGGGTATTCTCGCCGCCGAGGTCCGAGTTGGCGGATCGGGGCGATCTTCGTTACCTCGCGGTCACCAGCCTGGGTCCCGGCATGGACGCGGTCGCGCCGTTCCGCGCGGCCAAGGATCTGGGCGCAGTCGCCATCGACGTCCAACTCGGCGATTACGACTCGCCGTTGGCGGACATGGTGGAGCTGACCGCACACCTCGCTGCGGTCTCGCGTGACGTCGGGCTGCCGTTCGCCGTCGAGACGCATCGGGACACGTTCACGGAGACGCCCGAGGCGACACTTGCCTTGGAACGGGGCTTTCGTGCGCGCACCGGGCACGTCCTGCCGCTCTGTCTAGATCACTCACACTTTGCGGTGGTTCGTCATCTGGCCCCGGGAACGTTCTGGGAGCGCCTGCGCGAGCCTCGCGAACTGCTGGAGTCGGCGTCGCAGTTCCACCTCCGCCCGTTCAACGGTCACCATTGCCAGATCCCCGTGCTCGATGCGCGGGGCCGGCGCACCCCCGAGTACCGCGAGTGGCTGAACTATGCCCAGTCGCTTCTTGCGTACCTGAGGAATTCGCCCAGTCGCGATCCCGTGCTCGCGGTCCCGGAGCTCGGGCACGCCGCTCCGTCGTACGGCCTGAGCTGCTTTGGTGACACGTGGGCCGACGCCTGTGCCGTGCAACGTGACCTGCGCGCCCGGTGGCGCGATCCCTCTCTTTCAGTCCTCTCCCCATGACCATCACTGACGTCCGCACCGTCCTCCTCACCGGACCGTGCACCAACGACCCATTCCTCCGCGAGGCGCGCAAGCTGCGTAGCGCCGCGTTCATCGAGATTTTCACCGACGGCCCGCACACGGGATTGGGCGAGACCTACGCGGGCTACTTTTGCCCCGAAGCCGTTCCGGCCATCGTCGATTTCTTCAAGCCCATCCTCGTCGGCCAGAACGTTGATGACATCCCGGAGCTGTGGCGGCGCATGTACCAGTGCGGAAACTTCTGGTGCCGCGTTGGTCTGGGCACGATCGTGATCAACGGCATTGAGGCGGCGTTGTACGATCTCAAGGGCAAGCTTGAGGATAAGCCGGTGCATGCGCTGCTCGGCGGCGCGAAGTTCGACCGCTTGCCGTGCTACGCCACCGGCGGCCCCAGCAACTACCCCAAGGAGAAGCTGGCCCGAAAGATCGACCACTACTTCTCGCTCGGCTTCCGCGGAATCAAGGTCGGATCGGGTAGTTTCTCGGCGGAGAAGGGCTTCTATTCCCCTTCGGACGCGAAGGAGGCGGCGGACTTCGAGGCGGACAAGGCAGCGTTCATGCGGGCGCATGCCGGCAAGGATGCGTGGATCATGTTCGATGGGCACATGGGCAACAGCCCGCATCGCACGTGGGACCTCGAGGTGGCCACCGCAGTCGCACGCGCATTGGAGCCGTTCGACCTCTTCTTTCTTGAGGAGCCCCTGCACTACACCGACCCCTGGGGGTACGCGGAGCTGTGCAAGGCCACGACGGTGCCGATCGCTGGTGGCGAGTGCCTCACGGCGACCTATGAGTGGAAAGTTTTTACGAAGCAGGACAGCTTCGACATCGGCCAACCCGATGCCTCCTTCACCGGAGGCCTCGGTGAGTTCATGGCTGTAGCGCGTTTGCTCGAAGAGCGTGGTCGCAAGATCGCGACGCATGCCTGGGGCGCGGGGGCATCGCTGATGCAGAATGTGCACGCCGGCTTTGCGGCGCCGAATACCTGCATCTTGGAAATCGCCCCTGACTACGCGGGGCTGCATTCCGAACTGATCGATGGCGGCCTGGTGATTCGGGACGGCTATGCGCTCCCGCCTGACCGACCCGGCCTCGGCGTGGTGCTCACGGAGGAGACGCGGCGGCGCTACCCCTTCAAGCCCGGCAGCGGCGAATTCAACAGCGTACCCGGCAAGATTCTGCGCGACTGAGGACCAACGATGAAGGTGCTGATCGACGTCCCGATTGAGCCAGAGGTGCTCGCGCGTCTGCAGGAAAGCGGGCGCCACACGTTCGACGCCGTGGTACCGCCGGCGGAGGTGGAGCGTGAGTTGCCCGCGGAGCGCATTTGCGACGCGGAGGTTCTGTTCTGCACGTTTCCACCCACGAACCTGCCGGACATGCCGGCGTTGCGCTGGATCCAGATCGCTTCGACCGGGTATTCTCAGCTCTTTCGTCACTCCCTGCCGACCCGCGGCATTCGGGCGACCAATAGCCGCGGCTGCTTCGACGTCCCGATCGCGGAGTGGAACATCGCGATGATGATCAACCTCGCGCGGAATGTACGGCAGCTGATTCGGAATCAGGACGCTCGCGTTTGGGATCGCGGCGCGGTGTTTCAGCGTGAGATTCGCGGCCTGACGGTCGGCATCTGGGGCTACGGCGGCATTGGCCGCGAGACGGCGCGGCTGGCCCGCCACCTCGGTCTCAAGGTCCACGTGCTGGTGCGCGAAGGCGTGCGGCCGGCGGGTCTTGTTTACCAGGTGCCTGGCACCGGAGATCCGGATGGTACCCTGCCGCACCGCGTTTTCCGGTCCGGCGAGGAGAAAGCGTTCCTGTCTGGGCTGGATTTTCTGATTGTCGCGATGCCGCTGACGTCGGCCACGGAGGGACTGATCGGGGAAGCGGAGTTGCGGTCCCTGCCACCGCACGCCTTCGTCCTGAATCCGGCGCGGGGCGCGATCATCCGCGAGGAGCCGCTCGTACGGGCCTTGCGCGAAGGGTGGATTGCCGGAGCCGCGCTGGACACGCATTACCGCTATCCCATGCCGCCGGAGCATCCCCTCTGGGGATTACCGAATGTCATCTTCACGCCACACATTTCCGGTTCGAGCCTCAGCCCGAACTTCCGGAGCCGGCTCTGGGATATCTTTGCCTTGAACCTCGGTCGCTACGAGCGGGGAGAGCCGCTGCTCAACGAGCTCACGGCGCAGCAGTTGTCCGGCGCCTAGTTAGCCCACTCGGGGTTCGCCCACGCTTGCATTTGCTCGTTGGGGTGGCGGTCGCCGGCCACCGGGATGCGTTCGCTGCCGCTCGCTCATGGGTGCGTGTTCGGTCCCAGCGAGCCGCATTTGCCCTTGCGCCCGACGGGCCGCATTGCGCTGATGGAAGGCTTTCCATGCTCGCTCCCGAGACCTTTTCCCACATCGAGAACATCAAGAAGCGCGCCGGCCACCTCTGGAGGTTTCTTTGACTGCGAACAAAAGCAGCGCGAAATCGAGGCGATGGAAGGCCAGATGGCCGCGCCTGGTTTCTGGGATAACAACGACCGCGCGCAGAAGCACATCGCCAAGCTCAATGGCTTGAAGCGTGCGGTGCTTCCGGTCGTCGACTTCCAGCGCAAGCTCGCGGATGTCGCGGTGATGCTGGAGCTTCTCGACGCGGCATCCGAGGCAGAGAAGGACGTCTACGCGCGCGAGTTGGACCAGCAGGTCGCGGGCATGGTCACGGAGCTCGACCAGCTGGAAATCGCTTCGTTTCTCACGGGACAGTTCGACCGCAACAACGCGATTCTCTCCATCCAATCCGGAGCCGGTGGCACCGAGTCCAACGACTGGGCGGACATTCTCTTCCGCATGTACACCCGGTGGGCCGATCGGCGCGGCTTCACGGTCGAGGTACAGGACGTACAGGCCGGCGACCAAGCCGGCATCTCCCGGGCGACCCTGCTCATCAAGGGCGAGAATGCCTACGGCTACGTCAAGGCCGAGCGTGGCGTGCATCGGCTCGTCCGCATCAGTCCATTCGACGCCAATCAGCGGCGGCACACCTCGTTCTGTGCGGTCGATGTGGTCGCGGAGATCTCCGACGACATCAAGGTGGATGTCCCCGAGGACGAGCTTCGCATCGACGTCTATCGTTCGTCCGGCAAGGGCGGTCAGGGGGTCAACACCACCGATTCCGCCGTCCGCATCACCCACTTGCCCACGGGTTTGGTGGTCGTGTGCCAAAACGAGCGCTCCCAACTCAAGAACAAGGCCTCGGCGATGAGCATCCTGAAGGCGCGACTCTACGAGAAGCGCCTCGATGAGCAGCGCAGCGAGATGGAGCGATTCTATGGGGAGAAGGGCGAGATCGGGTGGGGGAGCCAGATCCGCAGCTACGTTCTTCAGCCTTACCAGATGGTGAAGGACTTGCGCACCGGCGTCAGCACCAGCGACACGCAAGGGGTGCTCGACGGCGACCTCGATCGCTTCATCACGGGTTGGCTGCGCGCGGGCTGTCCGCGCCACCGCAACAAAGACATCCAGATCGAGGAATAGTCCCGCCGCCACCCGGCAAAGGGGAGGTTTTGGTTATCGTTCACAAGGAACGGGCTAATTCGGGAATGACAGGTCCGTGGCGGTGCGATTGAATGACGTGAACCCCCTTCGCCATGAGTTCCCCATTGACCCGCAAGCAATTTCTCCGCGCCTCGCTCTTGGGAGGCGCCGCCTCTCTCATCGCCGTTCCGGCCGGACTGCGTGCGCAGTCGGCCGCTTCGGCGAATCGCACGTCCGGGGCCAACTCGGACATCCGGGTGGCGGTGGTGGGTGTCCGGGCCCAAGGCGCCGGGCACATGAAGACGTACTACCAGATGCCGGGCGCGCGGCTGGTGGCGATCTGTGATGCCGACGCCGAGATTCTCCAGCAGCGGGCGGCCGATGCCGCCAAGGAAGGCATCACCGTTGCGACGTACCTCGACTATCGGAAGCTGCTCGAGGATTCGGGTGTCGACGCGGTGGTCATCGCCACCCCGAACCACTGGCATTCCCTGATGACGATCTGGGCGTTGGAGGCCGGAAAGGACGTTTACGTCGAGAAGCCTCTCTCGCACAACATTTGGGAAGGCCGTCAGGCCGTTGAGGCCGCCCGCTACTACAAGAAGCAGATCGTCCAAGCCGGCACGCAGAACCGCTCCTCGCTGGATATCCGCAAGGCGATGGAGTTCATCCGCTCGGGACAGATCGGCAAGATCACCAGTGTCCGGGGTCTGTGCTACAAGCGGCGCGAGAGCATCGGTCGCACGCAAGGGCCGCAGGCGGTTCCGGCGAGCATCAACTACGATCTGTGGACCGGTCCCGCCGACCTCGTTCCGCCGCACCGCAACGGCGCCCGCGGTCCGGTGCATTATGATTGGCACTGGTTCTGGAACTACGGTGGTGGCGACATCTCGAACCAAGGCATTCACCAGATGGACGTGGCCCGCTGGTTCCTCGGCGAGAACGGTCTGCCGCGCTCGGTTTTCAGCATCGGTGGTCGCTTCGGCGAGGCGGACGACGCGGAGACGCCGAATACCGAGATCAGTGTCTTTGATTATCCGACGGCTCCCCTGATTTTTGAAGTGCGCGGGCTGCCGATGCGCACGGGCATGAACGCCATGGATAACTACCGCGGCGCGCGCGTGGGCGTGATCGTGCACTGCGAGGGCGGATACGTGCACATTTCCGAGGCGGGCAACGCCGCCATCTACGACGCTGCCGGCAAGAAGCTCGCCACGTACACCGAGGGCGGGCTGGCGGGGCACCGTGCCAACTTCATCGACGCGGTGCGCGCGCGGGACCAGTCGGTCGCTCGCGGGCACATCTTGAACAGCCATGTTTCCACCAATCTCTGCCATCTCGGGAACGTTTCCTACCTGCTCGGCCAGGAGCGCTCTTCCCCCGCGGTTGCGGAGGCGATCGCAGGCGACGCTCTGACGAAGGAAGCGTTTGGCCGCACGCTGGATCACCTCAAGGCAAACTCGATCGACGTGGGTACGACCCCGGTGGTGCTGGGTCCGCTCCTCACGGTCGATGCGGCGGGCGAGAAGATCGCCGGGCCGACCCCGGAGATCGCGGCGAAGGCCAACGCGAATCTCCTGATCAAGCGGACTGGACGGAAGGGATTCACGGTTCCCACCTACGCCGGCCGCGCGTGAAGCGCGGGCGGCCATAGCCGCCCGAACTGAATCCTTCAGCCCGGCGGACGCGCCGGGCTTTTTGGCCTAGAGCCCCGGCAGCCCGCCGCGGCCCTTCATGGCTTCCATCTGGCGCATCATCTTCTTTGCGCCACCGCCCTTGAACATCTTCATCATCTTCTGCATCTGCTGGAATTGCTTCAGCAGCTGATTGACCTCGACGACCTTCACGCCTGCACCATTCGCAATGCGCAGCCGCCGATTGCCGTTCAGGATATCGGGACGCCGGCGCTCCTGCTTGGTCATCGAGTAGATGATTGCTTCGGTCCTCGACAGGGACTTTTCGGCGTCACCCTCCAGCTTCACACCGCTCATTCCGGGCATCATCCCCAAGATGCTCTCCATCGAGCCCATCTTCTTGATCTGCTGCATCTGCGCCAGGAAGTCCTCGAGATTGAAGTCCGCCTTGCGGAGCTTCTCCGCCATTCGCTCAGCCTCGGCTTGATCAATGTTCTCCTGCGCCTTCTCGACGAGCGATACCACGTCGCCCATGCCGAGGATGCGAGAGGCAAGACGGTCTGGATGGAAAACCTCGAAATCGGCGGGCTTCTCGCCCGTGCCGATGAACTTGATCGGGACTCCCGTGATCGACTTGATCGAGAGCGCCGCGCCACCCCGGGCGTCGCCGTCCATCTTCGTCAGGACCAATCCGGTCAGCTGGAGTGCTTCATGGAACGCCCGGGCCACGTTGACCGCCTCCTGACCGAGTGCCCCGTCTGCGACCAGCAGGACCTCATCCGGTCGTACCTTCGCCTTCAGAAGGCGAACTTCCTCGATCAGATCCTGATCGATCTGCAGGCGCCCCGCCGTGTCAAAGAGGATGCAGTCATTTCCGCCCGCCTGCGCGGCCGCCAATGCACGTTCTCCCAAAAGCGGGACGTCGCGGAGGGCGCGGTCGGCGAAGAAAGCGATCTCCTCCTGCCGCGCAAGAATCTCCAGTTGGTCAATGGCTGCCGGCCGATAGATGTCGCACGCGGCGACCAGCGGACGATAGCCGCGACGCTTCAGGAGGCGCGCGAGCTTGACGGTCGAAGTGGTCTTGCCGGAGCCGTGGAGGCCGACCAGCATGAGGCGCAGGGGCCGGGCCTCCGATAGGGCGGTGCTCCCGTCGCCGAGGAGCTTCGCCAGCTCGTCGTGGATGATCTTGACGATCTGCTGGCCGGGCGTGACTCCCTTGAGCACGTCCTGGCCGACGCACTGGGTCTGTACGCGCTCGGTGAACTCGCGGACGACCTTGAAGTGCACGTCCGCTCCCAGAAGCGCGGCGCGCACTTCCTTGAGGGCCTCCGCCATGTTTTCCTCGGTGAGCTTGCCAAGGCCACGGAGGTTGCGGAGCGCGTGAGAGAGTTTGTCGGTGAGCGACTCGAACATCGGAGGGGGAAGGCTGTCAGACGCCAGCGGCAAATCGACGCAAAAAACGCCTCGCCGCAAGTCCGCCCGATCCGCCGCCGACTTCTGTCTGTCTTTTTTTTACCCGTGGCATAGGCTCCCCCGTAGTCCGATGATCCTGCCCAAGAACAACCGTCTTAGTCCCGATGAGCTGAACGAGGTCACCCAGATCGTAGGTGCCTTCGGCTGCCGCATCCAGCCGATCGTAGGTGCGGTGCGCACCATCTACGCGATCGTGGGTGATGAACGCGATGATCTGATGATCACGCGTCTGGAGGGGCTCTCCTACATCGATCGGATCGATAAGATCCAATCACCGTTCCGGCTGATGGACCGCCGGTCGGACTTGGCGACGCACCGCATCCGGCTGGGTGGTGTGACCTTGGGAGACGAACTCTTCATCATTGCCGGACAGTGCACGATCGATCCGAAAAACCCTTCTTTGCTTTACGAGACCGCGGCGGCGGTCAAGGAGGCCGGAGCCCATGTCCTGCGCGGTGGCGTCTGGAAGCCACGGACCAACCCGTACGCCTTCCAAGGCGATACGAAGTCACTCGATATCCTCATGGAGGCGCATCGCCGCACCGGTCTGCCAGTCGACGCCGAGGTGATGGACGAACCGCAGCTGCGGCTCGCGCTCGACGCCGGCGTGCACATGCTCCAAGTCGGCGCGCGCAACGCACTCAATTACTCGCTGCTGCGTGCGATCGGTCGCGCGGTGGCCGAGCGCGACACCGTGGTGCTGCTGAAGCGCAGCCTGCACATGGGGCCGATCAACGAGTTCCTTTCGGCCGCCGAGTACATCGCCTCATTCGGAAATCCGAACATCCTGCTGTGCCCTCGGGGCACGGCTCCGACTCTGGACGGCTACCGCAACCATCCCGACGAAAGCATCACGCCGCTGCTCAAGGAAAAGACTTGGGCCCCTGTCGTGGTCGATCCGTCGCACTCCGTCGGGCGCGCCAGTTACGTGCCGGCGTGCGCGCTCGCCGCGATCGCTTACGGCGCCGATGGCCTGTGCATCGAGACGCACGTGAAGCCGTCCGAGGGTATTGGAGATGATCCGAAGCAGGCGCTTACGCCCGAGGTCCTTGCCGAAACAATCGTTCAAGCCCAGCAGCTGTGGAACCTCCGCCGGGCGTCACGCGTCGGGACAGCCGCGTCCTGAGCTTTCGTCGCCCGACCCCTTTCTTTCTCCATGTCGACCACGCTCATTCTCACGGTTATCGGTAACGATCGTCCTGGTCTGGTCGAATCCATCGCGGCGGTGGTCGCCGCGCACGGAGGCAATTGGCTGGAGAGTCGGATGGCTCGGCTCGGGGGCCAGTTCGCCGGAATCGTGCGAATCGAGGTTCCGCGAGAACGGGAAGTGGCGCTGCGTGACGCACTGCGCGCCGGCGCCGCTCGCGGACTGAGCGTCACCGTGGCGGCGGGCGAGGCCACGCCGGTCGGTCTCCCAGGGGAAGCGGGTACGCTGCGGGCGCGGCTTGAGTTGGTCGGCCAGGATCGACCGGGCATCGTCCGGCAGGTCACCGCGGTCCTCGCCGCTCACGGTGCCAACGTCGAGGATTTCGTGTCCGGAACCGAGAGCGCCCCGATGTCGGGGGATCGGCTCTTTCGCGCGACCGCGCTCGTGGCGCTTGCCCCGCGGGCCGACCATGCCGCCCTGCGTCGGGCACTCGAGGAGATCGCCGGCGACCTCATGGTCGATGTGGACCTGCGTCCCGTCGAAGGCGCGTGATCGGACTTGGGTCCGTACGCCGCCCGCCGCGAGCCCGCTACAGCAGGCTGAGTTGATCGTCGTCGGCGTCGCGGACCGCGATCTTCTTTCGCGGACGCGCGAGCGGGGCCTGCGCGGGCAGGGTCACGTTGGGCTCGTCTGACTCAAGCTTGGCGAGGATCGTCTTTGCGCGGTCGATGACCGCGAGGGGAAGGCCGGCCAGACGGGCGACTTGGATGCCGTAGCTGCGGTCGGCCGCACCTGGAACAACGCGGCGGACGAAGACGATGTCATCGTTCCATTCCTTGACGGCGACGGAGAAGTTCCGAAGGCGAGGGAGGTGCTTCTCCAGTTGCGTCAGTTCCTGGTAGTGAGTGGCGAACAAGGTGCGCGGCCCCTGACTTTCGCCCCGGTGGAGGTATTCCACCACGGACCATGCGATGGAGAGTCCATCGTAGGTCGATGTCCCGCGGCCAATTTCGTCGAGGACGATCAGCGAGCGATCGGTGGCGTGGTTCAGGATGTTCGCCGTCTCGTTCATCTCGACCATGAAGGTCGAGTTGCCGCGGGCGAGATCGTCATTGGCGCCCACGCGCGAGAAGATGCGGTCGACCAGACCGAGGCGGCACCGTCGAGCCGGCACCCAGCAACCGACCTGGGCTAGCAGGGTGATGAGCGCGACCTGGCGGATGTAGGTCGATTTGCCTGCCATGTTCGGTCCGGTCAGCAGCGCGATCTGGGCCTCGCTCGACGAGAGGTGAGTGTCGTTCGGCACGAATGCCCCGCTTCCTTCGCTTGCCCGGAGCATCTGCTCGACGACCGGATGGCGGCCTTCCTCGATCTCGAGGGCGTCACCCTCGTCGATTTCCGGTTGTACGTAGCGGAAGTCGCGCGCGAGGTCCGCCCAACCGGCGAGGACATCAACCTCGGCGAGCGCATCCGCAGTCTGGGCAAGCGCGATTGACTCATCGAGAATCGCCTCGACCAGCTCGCCGAAGAGCTCCTTTTCGCGGGCGAGCGCATTTTCCTCAGCGTGGAAGATCTCCTTTTCCTTCTGCTTGAGGGCCTCGGTGATGAAACGCTCACCGTTGGCCGTGGTCTGCTTGCGGATGTAGTCCGGTGGTACGAGGTGCAGGTTCGCCTTGGTGATCTCGATGAAGTAACCGAAGACCGAGTTGTAGCGGACCTTGAGGCTGCGAACCCCGGTGCGTTGCTGCTCGGTGGTCTCCAGATCCGAGAGCCAGGTGCGGTTTCCCGAGGTGAGGGAGCGGAGGCGATCGAGCTCGGGATCGTGACCTGCGCGGATGAAGTTTCCGTCCAGTAGATCGGCGGGTAACTCGTCGGCGAGCGCACGGTGGAGGCGCTCCCGGAGATCGGACAGCTCCGCGATGCGGGTAGCAAACTCGGCGACGGCTGGACCGAATGTCAGGAGAGCGGTGCGCAGCTCGGGCAACTGCAGCAGGGTGTCGCGGACGCCACCGAGCTCGCGCGGGTTGCGCAGGCGGTTCTGTAGGCGGCCGAGGATCCGCGGGATGTCGCGGATTTGCCCGAGCCGGTCGCGGAGGTCGGCCAGTGAACGGGGAGAAGCGAGCAGTTCGCCCACGAGGTGGTTTCGCCGGCGCAGTTCGGTGAGGTCGAGCGGCGGAGCGGCCAGCCACCGCTCCAGCAGACGGGCACCGGCGGCACTGCCGGTCCGATTGACCGCTTGGAGCAGGGAGCCGTCCCGCGTTCCGCGGATCGAAGAGAAGACCTCGAGATTGCGCAGCGTGGCAGGATCGAGCAGGAGGCTGCCCGCGCTCTGATACACCCGGAGAGACCGGAGATTACCGGGCTCTGCGCGGAGATTCTCCGTCGCGTACTGCACCAGCGCGCCGGCTGGTCCGAGGCCGGCGTGTCCTTCGGCGAGACCGAAACCATCAAGGTTCAGGACTTGGAGCGCGGAGGCGACGACGCGCGCGCCCGCCGCCGGGTCGAACTGAAACGCGGGCAGCTCGGTGCAAAGCCGCGCGCTGCAGAAGGCGTGCAGTGCATGGCGACCCGTGTCGTCATGGGGTGCGGCGGCCCAGGCAGCGAGAGCTCCCTCGGGCAGCAGCAACTCCGTGGGGGCGAGCGCCGTGAGCACGGGGAGAAGTCGCTCGATGTCGGGCTCGGATGCGATCCGGAATTCTCCGGTGGAGAGGTCCAGCCACGCCGCATGCAGGCCGCCGCGGTCGGCGTGCAACGCGCCGAGGTAGTGGTTGCGTTGCGCGTCAATCTGATCTGCCGCAAGGGTGGTTCCAGGCGTGAGGATGCGTGAGACCGAGCGCCGCACCAGCTTTCCCGCCTTGGCGGGCTCCGACTGATCGCAGATCGCGACCTTGCGACCATGGGCGAGCAGCTTCGCGACGTAGGTGTCGAGTGCCTGTGCCGGAAGCCCCGCCATCGGGTGGTCGATGCGCTTGGTCAGCGTCAGCCCGAGCAAACGTGAGGCGACCACTGCATCGTCGAAGAAGAGTTCGAAAAAGTCGCCGAGTCGAAACAGCAGCAGCGTATCCTTCGGCAGTGAGCGCTTCACGTCGAAGTACTGCTGCATCATCGGCGTGAGCTTTTCGACTTCCACGGACATGAGAGCGGGGGGAGGACGGCGGGAAACGTACTGTCGGAGGCGTGGCGATCAGTACCGCAACGTCACGCGGCGGCCCGTGCGGGCTGATTCGTAGATGCCCTCGATGATCACCATGTCGCGCCGCCCCAGTGTCGCGGGTGCTGGAACCGGCGTACCCTGCCGCAGCGCGACGGCGAGCGCGTCGAGGTGCAACGTCTGTTGGCGGACCACGGGGTAGGTCAACGGCCCTTCATGAGTCCGCGCCTTCAAGCCGCGATAGCTGTAAGCCGGCTCCAGCTCGATCCAGCCGCGCGCCCCCTCGGCGCGGAAGCGATTCATGTTGTCCGCATAGCTGGTGAAGAGGTCCGCACGCGCTCCATTCGCGAACTCCATCGTCCAATCCAGCGCCTCCTCCACGTCGACGAAGAGATCGGGACGCTTCTTCGGACGCTCCCGCGCCGTCAGGGCCACGGGATCGGCTTGGGCGGCGAGGCAGGCTTCGTGAAGAGCATAGATGCCGACATCCATGAGCGGTCCGCCGCCGGCGAGCGCGCGCTCGGCACGCCAGACCTTGCGACCCATGGTGAAGCCGAAGCCGCCGGACATCGCGAGGTACGGGCCGTCCGTGCCGGCCTGGGCCCGGCGGATCAACTCCTGGTGGTAGGGATCAAAGTGCAGCCGATAGCCCATCGTCAGCGAGCGATTAGCCGCGGTGGCCGCCGCCATCATCTGATCGCACTCCGCAACGGAGATCGCCATGGGTTTCTCGCAGATGACGTGCTTTCCGGCGCGCAGTGCGGCGATCGAATGCTCGGCGTGGAGTGAATTCGGGGTGACCACGTAGACGAGCTCCGCTTCCGGGGCGTCGGCCATCCGGGCCATGTCGGCGTAGCTCCACACGTTGCGCTCCGGGAAACCGTGTTCACGGGCCCATGCTACGCCTTTGTCCGCCGAGCCGGTCACCACGCCGACGAGTTTGAGGTGCTGGGACTCCTGGATTGCGGGGAGCAACTCGCGGGTGGAATAGTTTCCGAGTCCCGCGAGGACGATGCCGATTCGTCGCGGCTCCGCTGCGGCGTTCAATGAGCGGGGCAGCATGCGGGACGCCGCCGCAGCGGCGAGACCGGTCGAGGTTCGGGCGAGGAAACCACGGCGAGAGAGTGACGGCGAGGGGCGGAGGGGAAGCATCGCGCGAGTGTGCGCGAAGGACTGTCCCGGGCAAGCCGCAGCTTGCGCGGAACTAGGGGAAAAGACCGCGGCTTTGCTTGGCCTCCGCCACCCGCCCGATTCCGAGGGTCAGGGCCGCCAGCCGGCGGCTGAATTTGAACTTCCGCCGCTGGTATTCCACGGACTCCTTGGCCTTGTCCAGCATGGCGAACAACTTCGTGAGCACCTCGTCGCGAGACCAGTAGAAATGCTGCAGGTTCTGCAGCCACTCGAAGTAGGAGACGATCACCCCGCCCGAATTGCACAGGATGTCCGGGATCAGCTCGATGTCCCCCCGTTCGTCGAGGATGCGGTCCGCTTCGTTCGTGGTGGGGCCGTTCGCGGCCTCCGCCAGGATGCGGCACTGCAGACGTCGAGCGATCTCGGGTGTAATCACCCGCTCGATCGCGGCCGGAACTAGGGCGGTGCACTTGAGGGTGAGCAACTCCTCGTTGGAGATCGCCGTACCTCCATCGAAATCCCGCAGGACCTTGTTGTAGCGTACATACTCCAGCGCCCGACGCACGTTGATGCCGTCGGCGTTGAAGAACGCCGCCGTGTGGTCGGAAATCGCCACGATCCTCGCGCCATACTGGTCGAGCGCGGCCGCCGTTTCCGCGCCGACATTGCCGAAACCCTGGATCGCGACGGTCGCTTGTCCGACGGGTACGCCAAGATCCTCGAGGTAGCGCTTCAGCAGGTAGGCCACCCCCGCGCCCGTCGCTTCCCGTCGGCCCTGGGATCCACCGAGGGAGATCGGCTTACCCGTGACGATCGCCGGCTCGAGGTGTCCCACGTGGCTGGCATACGTATCGACCATCCAGCCCATGATGGTCTCATTGGTGCCCATATCCGGCGCCGGTACGTCAACGTGTGGCCCGATGAACGGAATTAGTTCCTGCATGTACCGACGCGACAGGCGCTCGATTTCCGCGGTCGAAAGTTGCGCCGGATCGACGATCACGCCGCCCTTGGCGCCGCCGTAGGGGAGTCCGACGAGGGAGCATTTCCAACTCATCCACATCGCCAACGCGGCTACTTCCCCGATGGTCACGCCGGGGTGGAACCGGATTCCGCCCTTCGACGGACCCGTCGAAAGGCTATGCTGTACGCGGTATCCCTCAAAGACCGAGATCGATCCATCGTCCCGCCGAATGGGCAGGGACACCGCGAGGCAGCGCTTCGGCCATTTGGTGCGATCGCGGATCGCCTCGGGTAGGTTGATCGCATCGGCGGCCAAATCGAACTGCCGACACGCCATGCGAAAGACGTCCGAGTCGTACAGGGGGGAGACGATGACCTTGGACATAGGGGCAGGGGACTCCTTCAGCTTGTCCTGCTTTCCCGCCTTGGCAAATCGCATCGGGTCCGCTGAGCGGGTCGCGGGTTGCTGATAGAAAGCGCGTTGCTGCGCGACAGTAGCGTGCTTAACTCCTTTGCGATGCAATCGCTGTTGGCTCGGATCGTCGCACGGATCGCGGAGAAAGCGATGACCGTAGTGGTTATCGTCGGCCTCGGTGTCGGTGTAAGTGCGTTTTGGATCTTTGTCCGGGAGCAGCAGTTGCTTGAGCGCGACCGCTCGGTGAGGCAGCAGCAGATCGTCGCGGAGTTAGGACAGCAGGAGCTTCTGCGCGCCGCTGCGGAGGCCCAGATGGAGAAATTCGCGGCCCAGATTGCCGAGGAGGCAGAGCGGCTTGAGCGGGCCGCCAAGCTCGTTCAGACTCTGGCGGAGCTGGATACGTGGTGGCAGCGCTGGTTTGGTGACGCGGAGCAAGCGCGCCGCAACCGCGAGCGTGCGGATTCACTCCGGAGGCTGAGGGACGAGACGCAGTCCCGGCTCCGCGGTCTCGGTCACGAGCGCGCGGCGACCGTCGACCGGATCGCTGGCCTTCGCGCCAGCGAGGCGGACCTCCGCCGAGAATTGCGCGCCATCGAGACGGCCCAACCGGAGTGGGTACGGTACATGGTCCGCGGGTGGGAGAGGGCGCAAACCAGTCTGGTGATCGCGGTCGCCGCTTACTTGTTCGGACCGAGCATCTGGAAGCTCGTAGCCTATTTCCTGATCGCTCCCCTCCTGGCGAGGGCCCGAGGAGTCCGCGTGGGTGATACGGAGGTCGCCGGATTATTCCCCGAATCGCGGGGAGTGTCCGTCGATGTCTCGCTCTGGCCGGGCGAGCGTCTCGAGGTGCGGCAGCGTTTCTTGCAGGCGAGTGATGAGGGACTGACCCGGCGCACGCGCTTACTGCTGGATTGGCGGCATCCCCTGACCAGCCTCACGTCGGGGCTTGTGGAATTGACCGCGTTGCGCAACCAGCGCGCCGGCACAGTGGCGCGGATCACACTGGCCGATTCGCGTGCGGCGCAGCAGGAGCTGTGCGTGATCGAGGTGAGTGCCGGAAGCTCATTGGTCCTACGTCCACGGGCTCTGGTCGCAGTCATCACGCCGGGCGAGCAGCGCCTCCGGTTGCGCGCGCGCTGGCTCCTCTCGCATTGGCTCTCGTGGGCGATGCTGCACTTCCGGATCTTCGAATTACAGGGCCCTTGCCGACTCGTCATCGCCGGCACGCGCGGGGTTCGGGTGGAAACGATCGGCGGAACGGATCGACCTCCTGCGCGGCGTCGCATCAACCGCGGCGCCGTGATCGGATTCAGCTCCGGTCTCGAGCATCGCGTGGCTCGGGCCGAAACCTTTTGGGCGTACTATCGTGGGCACCATCCGCTTTGGGATGATCTGTTCTTTGGATCTGGCACACTTCTGTGCGAGCAAGCGGGGCGCACGGGAGCGGACGCCAGCGAGCGCCGCTGGGGGGCGGCGTGGAATGGCTTTCTCCGCGCGATCGGACTGTAGTCGCGGACGTCAGTCCGCCGACACGAGCCGCTTGAGGTGCCGGTTGAGGTAAGGCGCCGTCGGGCTGGAGCGACGCGAGAGCAGGGCGGCAAGCGGACCGCTGAAAAGCAACCGGCCCCCGTCCGGTCCGCCGTCCGGCCCGAGTTCGACGATCCAGTCGGCCTCAGCGATCACATCCAGGTGGTGCTCGATGACGATCACGGTGTGTCCCTGTTCGACAAGGGCGTGGAGGACGCCGATGAGTCGCTCACAGTCACTGAGGTGTAGCCCGATCGTCGGCTCCTCAAGCAGGTAGAGATTGCGCACCGCGGTGCCGCGCGCGCGGTCTCGCACGCCTGGCAGCCCGGCGGCCAACTCGGAGACGAGCTTGAGCCGCTGTGCCTCGCCTCCAGACAGCGTGGGCGAGCTCTGGCCGAGCGAAAGGTACCCGAGGCCGCAATCGACCATCAGGCGGCACACCGCCGAGAGCGTCGCATGAAAGTCAAAAAACTCGACGGCCTCCTCAAAACTGAGCTGCAGGACTTCTCCGATGTTTTTTCCTTTCCAGCGGATGTCTGCCACCTCCGCTCCGTAGCGCAGCCCGCGACAGTCGTCGCAGGGTAGATAGGTCTCGGGCATGAACGCCATTTCGAGCCGAATCCGTCCGGCACCTTCGCAGGTGGGGCAGCGTCCGCCTGCGGTGTTGAACGAGAACCGGCTGGCGGTGTAGCCGCGGACCTTCGACTCCGGAAGCGTCGCGAAAAACGTCCGGATGACGTCGAAGATCCCGAGGTAGGTGGCCGGGGTCGATCGGGGAGTCTTTCCGATGGGGGACTGATCCACCTCCACCACGGAGCGGAATGAGGCCGCGCCCCGCAATTCCGCAAAGGTCGACTGAGCGTGCGGCGCAGCGGCCTTGCTGCGTCTTGCGCCACGTACGCGATCGACCCCTTCGGTCCGTGCCTGTTCCACGCCTCGCCCGATGAGTTCATGCACGAGAGTCGACTTCCCCGCGCCGCTGGGGCCGATGACCACCACGAGACGGGCGAGGGGGAGGGAGACATCGAATCCGCGGAGGTTCCGGGCGCAGGCGCCCGTGAGGGTGAGCCATTGTTTCGGATCGCGGGGCGAGGGCGGGAGGCGATACGCGCCGCGCGTGGGATGGGCGATGCCACGCCGCAGGAGGCGACCCGTGACCGACGTGCTGGTCGCGCACACTTGGGCCGGAGGGCCCTCCGCGAGGATGCGTCCGCCGTGAATCCCGGCACCGGGGCCGAGGTCGATCAGGTGATCCGCGCGAGACATGAGTTCATCGTCATGCTCGACCACAAGCACCGAGTTCCCCTTGTCGCGCAGGCGTTCCAGGGTCGTGATCAAGCGTTGATTGTCGCGGGCGTGCAGCCCGATGCTCGGTTCATCGAGTACATAGAGCACCCCGGCGAGATTGGTCCCGAGTTGCGCCGCCAGTCGAATTCGCTGGGCCTCGCCGCCGGAGAGCGTGTCCGTCGGCCGGTCGAGCGTGAGGTACCCCAGGCCCACCTCGTCGAGAAAGCGCAGCCGCTCGCGAATCGGTGGCATGATGTCCTTGAGAATCAGACGGCCGCGCGCATCAAGCTTGATGCGGCTCAGGCTGCGGAGCAGTCCAGCGGGCGTCTCAGCGAGTAGCTCTGGGAGGGATTGCGGTGAACTGGCGCGCATCGGCAGGCGAACCGCACGACTCGTGCGATTCAGCCGCGCACCGCCGCAGTCGGGGCAGGGACTCCCTTCTCCGCTCACGTCGTCGGCCTGCTCCAACCCGAACTCGCGGAGCCGCCGGAGCGCTTCCTCCGCATCGTCGCCTCCGCCATCCTCGACCTCGAGCATCCATGGAAAGATTCGTCCATGGCCCCGGCACGATGGGCACCAGCCACGAGGCGAGTTGTGGGAGAAGTGCTTGGGGTCGAGCTCCGGAAAACTCTCCCCGGTTTCGCTGTCCGTTCTCGTGGTGGAGAACCACGAAAGGACCTCGCCGCGCGGGGTGAGGAGGAAGCATGCCCCCTTGCCGAGCCGCAGCGCCTCCGCGAGAGGGTCGCGGCCGCGCTCGCGGCGTCCCCCTTGGCGCAGGTCGGCGACTACGACCTCAATGTCGTGCTCACGATAGCGATCCAGTTTCTCGAAGGTCGACACGGGACGCAGTTGGCCGTCGACGCGCATGAGCTCATAGCCGTGGTTCGCAATCCATGTCGCGATGGGCTGGTGGTGCCCCTTCCGACCCCGCACCAAGGGCGCACAGAGGTAAAGGTGTGATGAGCGACGCGCCGGCGCCGACTGGGTTACGCGCGAGAGCAGCCGACGCAGTTGCGCCAAGCTCAGCGGCTCAACGGCGCGCCCCGTATCGGGGTGATGCTGGATCCCGACGCGCGCGAAGAGAAGCCGGAGGTACTGGGCCACCTCTGTGATCGTCGCCACGGTGGACTTGCGGGAGCCTCGGGTGACGCGCTGCTCGATCGCGACCGTGGGCGGGATGCCTTCGATGCGGTCGACTTCCGGGCGCGGCAGCTGCTCGACGAACTGACGCGCGTAGGGCGACATCGACTCCATGAATCGGCGCTGGCCCTCGGCGAATACGATGTCGAATGCGAGGGTCGACTTTCCTGAGCCAGACACCCCGGTGACCACAACGAGCTGGCGTTGCGGGATCTCGAGCGAGAGATCACGTAGATTGTGCTCGCGAGCGCCCGCGATCCGCAGGACGCCCGAGGGTTGAGCGTGCTCCCGGGAAGCAGGCTGCCGGCGGTCCTCAGTCGAGGAGGCAGCCTCGAGTCCGAGCGCCGCGCGCAGGAAGGGCGATGTCGCGGTCGAGTGACCTGCGACGACTTCGGGCGCCCCTTCAGCGACCACCTGGCCGCCGTTCAGACCGGCTTCCGGGCCGAGTTCGATG
>Ga0164293_10001093_pt1 | contig 22625 bp, 23 predicted proteins | sample GEODES118metaG_FD_111487 | JGI IMG/M metagenome (GOLD analysis project Ga0164293, IMG submission 111487) | Eutrophic lake water microbial communities from Lake Mendota, Wisconsin, USA - GEODES118 metaG | ecosystem: Environmental > Aquatic > Freshwater > Lake | place: USA: Lake Mendota...
ACTTGAAGCTATTGTCAGCCGAATTGAGTTTAAATACCTTGTCATTGGACAACTCAATGTCATATTTCTCAAAGGTTAGTTTCAATTTGCTGTCGTCCATTATTTGTTTGTCTGTTTGTGTTTTGCACTGTCGTCATAGCATGACCGCTAACGCATTGATTAACGCAATAGTGCGTATAGCTAAATTTAATACAATTGTTGAAAATAAACAAAATCATTGTTTTTTTGGAGAATTGTCGGTTGCGTCAATGCGCAGGTGGTCGGGCTCGAAGTCGTAAAGGGTGTCTAATGGACTGATAATATTAATTAGCTTTTCCTTGCTAATGTGAAGGTATCGCTCCGTCGTCCTGATGTCAAAATGACCCAAAATATCCTTGATATACTTAACATCAACCCCCTTTTCTAACAAATGGGTGGCAAAACTATGTCGCAAACTGTGAAACCCAATGTCCTTTTTTATGCCCGCCATGTTCTTGGCCCGCTGAAATATTACCTGAGCACTCCGTATACTATACGGACCATCCTCTTTATCATTGGCAAAAAGATAGGTTACCGGCCTTGGTTTCTGTAACTTCATATATTGCCGAAGTATGTCTAATAGTAGGATACTCAAATTCACAACCCTGTCCTTTTTGCCTTTTGCACGCTCCACAAATATCTGCATCCGCTCGCTGTCGATGTCACTAACCCGTAACTTAACCACCTCACTTACCCGCAAACCCGCACTGTACGCCGTAAACAATATGGCCTTATGCTTCAAATTCCTTACAGATGCAAACATCCGCTTCAGCTCCGCCTCATTGAGCACTTTCGGTAACAAAAATGGCTTTTTTGCCCTGGGTATCTCCCATAATATCTTATCCTGCTCTAACACCTTTTCATAGTAGAACTTAATGGCATTCAGCCTGCTATGTAATGTATTTTCTGCTATTTTCTCCTCATTCGCACAATATTCCATGTACCTTTTAATATGTACGGCATTCAGCTTGTTTGCATTGATATGTGCCAATTTTATCAAAAATTGAGTGAATTCATTACGGTAAGTCTTAATGGTGTTGATGCTATATGCCTTAAGCGTAAGCATCTGCATATATAAACGCAAGGCCTCAGTATTTTCTGCAGATAATCTTTTAGCTTTATCCGCTTCCTCAAGGAGCTTAATCTCCCTACCCGGATTGATTACAGGTTCTGTTTTAGATACCTGCTCCGCCAACCCGGTTTTTTGTTTCTCCAACCACTCATTCAGCATATCGATGTTCACAAATGCTATACCTTCAGTACGCCTCACCACCTCCCGTACCGATTGATTGGTTACAGGAAGGTGCCACATTTTTTTGGTTTTACTCCATTTTATTCCGCCTATATTCTTAATGGCTGCATTTATCGTAACGGAATAGGCTATGCCAACGGCTATTCTCTCTTCAGCATTATGTATTATAATGTGTAAATGTATAGTCTCCATTGCTCCTATTTTAGGTGAGCAATGTAGCCATGATTTTTTTTAATAAGTACTTCTAATCTGATGTTTGTTTAGTTGGGATGATTTTTATTTTTCGGCTGGTTTCTAAGTTCTCCCGATTTTCGACCATTGCAGTTTGAGGGCTAGGTCTTGATCATGAATACATAAGTGAAGTTCAATCAAGAATAATGTATGGTGTAACTTATTGTAGCATAGGGGCTATGTCAGTTTATAGGAAGTAAGGAATTTATATTCGGTTGTAGGTAACCGTTATCAATTTCATGATTGATGCTAAAAATTGGAAACAGTAAATGCAGCAGTAAAGTTGAGTATCTTATTCTCAAGCAACCATATCGGCATCTAAAACTGAAACAAGTAGAGGCATTTCTTGCCGTTTCTTCGTATTGAATTCATGCCTTAACAATTTCTCTATGCATAGCCTTGCCATCAGATAACTCACTGTTGATTCCGCACCCTGGTTGAGGTTTACTGCATGATCTTCCAATCCATCGTAACATCCCCCGGTACAGGGATTGTATATCACTTGTTGTAGATGGTTCTCACCCAGAAACCAGTTAAAAGATATGGTCATCTTATCACGGTATTTTTCATCTGCAAATACTTTGTAAAACCGGTCTAACGCCAATATGGTATAGGCCACATCAATCGGCTGTTCTCCACCTTTCGCTCCATGCACAGGTACATAATTCTCATAGAGCCAGTTTTTGTTAGAAACCACATTGATTTGACTGTTGAAAAATATTTTGGACAAAAGGAAATCAAAACTGTTTCGCGCAATATCGCGGTAAACGATATCTCCCGTAAGTTGCCAGGCACAGAGCATGGCCTCAGGTAAAACACTATTGGCATAGGTGAGATAGCTTTCGAACCAATTCCAGTTTTCGGAAGATTCATGACGGTACATCTGCACCAAACGGTTGGCTAATTTTATCAGCAGTTTCCGGTCTTCGTCGTTTTGATCCTGTTCAGGCTTATAGAATAGTCCTTTTATTACAAAGGCCATCGCACGCGACGAATGCATCTTTTCTACATTGATCAATGCGGTTTCAAGGGTGATGGCAGCATCTGTACGAAGATAGGCATACTCCATCGGCAACATCACACTCATCCCGCATAGATAACCCAGTGCCCAGATCGCTCTCCCATTGGCATCTTCCAGATTGGTACTTCCATTTTGCACTGTAAATTCTCTTTTTTGATCTATATAATTAAGAAATCTACCCGATGGTAGCAAGCAATAATTAATAAAATGATAGTAACAAGCCATGTAAGGCAAGTCTTTTTCTGATCTGGTGAGTTCATAATGTTTGCAGATGGCAATCAACGCACGTGCATTATCATCCAATGTATATCCAGATTCCAGATCAGGCTGGTTGATCTTCGAAAACTGTATCATCCCGAATGGAGTAGTTAATTTTTTCAGGTGATTAAGTTTGATGGGAGGTAATGCATACGTACATCTGATACTGCCGTTAGAAATGCTTTCGATTAGTTTGGCATGAGCAATGGCCGTATTCTCCCAGGCTGTTGATGCCATACGATGAAGCCCGTTTGAGCTGATGGTCTTCCGCAAATGTTCATCTCCCAATAATGTAATCACCGCAGTTGCTAAAGCCAATTCATCATTGAAACCGATGATGATGCCTGCATCTGCTTTCAATACTTCTTTCGCATGCGGAATGGGTGTTGAAACAATCGGGCATCCACAACTGATAGCATACGAGAAGGTACCGCTTACAGCCTGGTTAGGATCTTTTGAAGTGAACAGGTATACATCGGTCATCTGTAAGTATTCGAGTAACTGCGGAAGCTCTAAAAAATAATTGATGAAAATAACATGCTCCCCGATGCCCTTGTTTTTCACCATCTCTTCCAGACTGTTCCTGTATTTTTCTCCTTCCTGTTTCACTACGGCAGGATGCGTTTTGCCGATGATCAGAAATACCACATCGGGTTCAACTGCAATGATGGCGGGTAATGCAGCTAAAGTGGTTTCAATTCCTTTTCCTGAACTCAGTAATCCGAAAGTAGACAATACCTTTTTTCCGGTAAGCTGATATCTTTTTTTCAACACATTTTTACTGATATGTTCTACAAGATGAGTACCATGTGGGATGATGGTTATCTTTTCTGGTACAATAAGGTAGTCATTTATCAAGATTTCTGATGAGTTTTTCGTCATCACAATTATTCTTGCAGCTTCAGCGGAAAGCTCCTGAACGGTTTGGATATTCGATAATGAAGGTTTCGGTAATACGGTGTGGTAAACAATCACAACAGGTTTATGAATGCACTGAAACATCTTCAACAAGTAAAGTTGCGTTTGTTGAAAGAATCCGAATTCATGTTGTAATAAAACTATTTTGATAGCTGGATTTTCATTTATTTTTTCGGCAATTGCTATGAAAGATTCCGGTTCATGGGTATTGAGCCTGTATTTCACATCTGACGCATAGGCATGTTTTTCATAAGCGGATTCTAAAGCACAAATGGTTATTTTAAAACACTGATGGAAGGTTTTGTTCATGGCCTGTACCAGATCCTGCGTGTAGGTGGCTATGCCACACTCTCTGGGAGGATACGAACTGATCAATAATATTTCCGGATTCATATTTTTGATGATTTTTTTAGATTTAAACAAGGGCTCTGAACCGCTTCAATTCCCTGAGTAATGATTCGAGCGCTACCGAAGCACAACCGATGCGTTCATCTGCTGCACCATAGTAGATGTTAATGATACCTTCTATGATTACGGCACCCGTAGGGAAGCAAACATTGTTTACTTCACCTTTGAGTTCCCATTCCAACTCAGGTTTGAAAAGCGGGTAGGGTAGCCGTGCAATTACTTTTAAGGGATTGTGAAGATCTAGGAGTGCTGCACAGGCGCAATACACGTAGCCATTGAGGCTATCGTGCACGCCGTGGTAAATCAATAGCCAACCATCTTCGGTTTCTATCGGCGGACAACCTCCTCCGATATAACTCACTTCATGTTCATATTTCGGGCTCATCACAATAGCGTCACTCAGGTGCAGGAAATAATGTTGCCAGAAATTTATACTAAGTTCGTCCAGGTTATCAACAGTCACCAGTTGGATGTCGGGCTTTACCCGATGGAGAAAGGTTAGTTTTCCGTTTATGCGGCGGGGAAAGAATATTACATTTTTGTCCCACAAAAAATTATGGTGCTCTTGCTTTTCATGCACTTTCCCGGGCTCATTGTATCTGAGGTATTTTTCATTGATCATGCCCTTCGATTCTGCCAGATGCCGGAAAGCATCGAAAGTAAAGGTAGGTACGATGATGCCTTTCTTCTCCCAGTTAATCAGGTCATTAGAAACGGCCAGTGCCCCCAATGCGTTTACACCATCATATCCGGTATAGGTAAGATAAAAAAGCTCATCGATCTTCACAATTCTTGGGTCTTCAATGCCCTGCGATTCAAACGGATGCTGTGGAAAAAGCAAAGGTACTTCCATCCTGAAGCTAACTTCTAACACTGAATTGAGCTTACAGTAACCGATACTCGAATAATTACCTTTGCTAACCGCCCGGTAGAACAGATGTATTACCCCGTCTTCCAAAATCGCCGCAGGATTCAATACGCCTTCGTTTTCAAAACCATGATCGGTTTTGCTGATTACGATTCCTTCTTTCTTTACCTTGATCATAAATGGTTTGTTGCAGGTGAGGCAATGGAAGTTAACATACCGGCTCAGTTGATTTTATCGGGATAGGTTTATTTTCACATAGTATCAATTGAATGCGGATGGTTTCAAGGTATTGGAGGTATTCGGAGGTATTTACATGGCTGCTATTTTCGTTTTCATAAACAGGGGTTTCCAACAGATGCTCATAGATGGCAGGGAAATCATCTTGTAATTTTGAGGTGACGGCGAAGATGTCGTTCACCATAGAAATGTCAGATGTTTGTATCATTCATATCCGCTTTTGATCACGGTCTGTATCATTTTGAATCTTCCGTTGGGTTTGATATAATTGGCAGAATGTGCAGGTATTACAATTGATTGTCCCATACTTAATTCGTGAGGTACTTTATCGATTACAATTTCAGCTTTGCCCTCTATGATTTGAACAAAACTGTCGAAAGGCGTGGTTTTTTCATTTAATCCTTCTCCACTGTCGAACGACATCACACTGATGTTTCCGGTAGATTTTTTCAGGATGGTTTTGATCACTACCGAGTTGGCAAGGTATTCAATGATTTCCACTGTAATCAATAATTTTGATTTTTCTATCTCATCGTTTTCCATTTCAAATATTTTTCTGATATGCAAATAATATCGATGATAGTAGATAAAGCCTTACTTGCTTTTCGTAACCAGTACTTTGAATGCCAGGCCCAATTCATTGATATCGTTTGAAAATTCTGACTTGAAATTATTCCGGTTTTCCTTGTTCTTATCTTATGAAGAAAGTCTCTTTTTCAAGGCATCATTATTTTCCTCCGGTATGGCGATTTTTTTATCATAATTGGCATTTTTTTCTCTGAAGCTTTAAAATTAGTAATGGCTGAATCATTCTTGCGTATCGCCCATTCTGATTCCATCTTAAAGGCTTCCCATTCTTTCATGAATACATCATGGGCTTTTGCTTCACTTTCTTAAAGATCCACTTTTGCATCCGCTGCTTTTTCTTCCGCTTTTTCCACTTTATTTTCTGTAGAAGTGCATCCGGTGAATACTGAAACAAGTATGAATGATGCCATTAATCCTGGTATTCTGTACTTTTTCAGTATTTTGATTTTTTGATGTTAAGGATAAGCAAACCGTTTGGCATAATTGATAAACGGTTTGCTTGAATTTGGATACTTAAAGAGAAGCGAAGATCTTGTGGAGTTCATCTTTTGTTTTTCCCAACTTGGTCTGAAGCCTTCCCATCATCTCTTCCCTTTTGCCTTTTGCAAATAATAAGTCATCGTCTGTGAGGATGGCGAATTGTTGTTTCAGCTTTCCTTTCTGCTCGTTCCAGTTTCCTTTTATTGCTGTTTTGTTCATGGGTTTATGTTTTTTTTGTTTTGTAAAGTTCATCATGGTTGCTTTGTAAAGTGTTATACAATTACAACTCATTGTTACATTATTTTAATAAACAGCTTAATATACAAGCAACACATTTTTCTTTTCTAAAAATTACTACCAGAACAGTCTTTTTTTTGACGGTATTTCTGCTTATGTAACGTCAGTCACAGCTAAGTGAGCATGAAAATCAATACTAAAAATTTCAAGGACGATACCTTCTTAATGTCCATGAAATATGTTCATGCTGTTATAAGATGCCCGTGATGAAATCTGTGGTTTCTGCATCTTTATTTTCTTCCGACTTACCGATATCTTTCCTGATTTCACTGGTAACCATCTCATGATCGGCTAATAATTTGAGGATCATCTCATTTCTATCCGGATATTTGTCAGCTTATTCTTTCAGTCTTACTTCAGAAAGGAATTTCTTCTGGCACCAGAGTTCCATGAGATCACCGGTGTCTATAAGGTTTGCCGGTTTGCAACCGGTTATCTTACAACGGATCCATTGTAACAACGAGTCCCTATAAAGTTATTTAGTCTTATGGTGGAATTGGGGATGGAGTCTCGTCTTGAAAGAAATGCCGCTGGCGGGGGATTTTTTTATGTGGGAGTGTTTTAGCTGGTTCGAGAGGCACGAACCAGAGCGTAGGGAGTAATGTAAGCCATAAAATTTAAACTTTGGATTAGAGCTATAACAGTTAAAAAACCCTCTCTTTTTGGGTGAAAACACCTTTATCAAATAATTACGTTACAAATAGCTTTATATTCTAAAAATAAATTTTATGTCAAAAAAAATTGTATTATCTAAAACTGAAGTAGATCCATCATGGATCAATTACGTAAAAATTGAATCAGATGCTTTATCAAGATTCGATGACTTTGAAATCGAAAATTATGCTGATCGGGAGTTGTACAACCCTGATATGCAGGAATTGCTTTTGTCAATTGACGATATCGTTTCAGAGAATTTCGATACGACTTCATTTACGAATTCTTTTGCTGAAGAAAACTTGGCAAAGTCGCTTGGTTCTATGAAAGCCAAGTTTCTAGGATTAAAAGACGGAATCAGAAAAATTATTTGTGAAGTTTTTGCAAGTTTTGGGAGTGGACCAATTCCAAGTTGGGAAGACATCATAAGAATAATTCTTCTTGCCATTGCAGGTAGTATTTTTTCAGGAGTTATTGGTGCAATTCTTTTACCTATTGTAATTTCAATTATCGCTAAAATTATTAGAAGAGGAATTGGAAACGTTTGTCCCGTTTAAGAAAAGTATAATATTAAGGTATTGATAAGTTACTTTAAGTACTCTTAGAGTAACTTATCATTTACTTATTCTTATCCTTCGTTGTTGTTCCTTAAAACTCTCCGACATTTTAACTTCTTCTGGAGCCGTTGTTCTATGGGATCGCCGATTTCTATAAGGTCTGCCGGTTTGCAACCGGTTATCTTACGACGGATCCCTTGTAACGACGAGTCCCTACAAAGTTATTTAGTCTTATGGTGGAATTGGGGAAGGAGACTCGTCTTGAAAGAATGGCAAGTAGTATCATAGAAACTGCAGTTTTGACGTATAGTGATTCCTTACTTTTATTAAGGTGCCGATTGTTTTTCCACCCGGTTTGCTGATACGTTCAGCAATCTCATCGATCGTTTCTTCTAAAGTGTTGTACTGCTCCTGAAATAATTTGTGCAACTCCATAAAGCATTCCCCGCATACATTCCAGTGAAATTTACGCGTTTTAGTATACAACACCACTTCATCGGGTAGTAAGGTAGTAAGTAGGGTAATACTTTTATGTAGGTTCTTTTCTGAAATTCCGATAGAAGGTTTCATGTGATTAAGTTTATCCGTTGTTTTTGTGAAATTCTCAACGTATACGAAGATCCGATTCACCTTAAAATATTATTTATAGCATTTCAACAAATCCTTACAGGATTCACAGGTTTACAAACTCTCTAAAGTAATGAGCCGCTTTAGTTTAAGCTTTTTGAAGTAGGATGGAGTTAAACCGGTAACTTTCTTGAATTGTGCTGAAAGATGTGCTGCACTGCTATAATTGAGACTGTACGAGATTTCTGTGAGGTTGAGTTCATCATAAATCAGCAGTTCTTTCACCCGTTCAATCTTATGATTGATAATGAAATGCTCGATGGTGGTTCCGGTTACTTCCGAAAAAAGATTGGCGAGATAGGTATAGTTATGATCGCACTTCTCACTGATGTAATGCGAATTTTTTACTTTGGGAAATTCATCTGAATAATGAACCATCTCAACCACCACATTCTTTATTTTTTCAATAAGAATGGCTTTCTTATCTTCCATCAGTTCCAATCCCGAGCGTAATAACCCCACTTGAAAGGAACGATATTGCTCCAAATTCAGTTCTTCCAGAATTTCTGCTTCTCCAAGGTCAAGGCTGATGGGAATGAATCCTAATTTTTTCAATTCTTCCCGTACAATCATCTTGCAACGGATGCTAACCATGTATTTAATGAAGAATTTCAAATGTCGGTTGTTTTAGTGTAGATGTTGTTAAATGATGTGATACTTACAACAGTCTGAAGAAGGGTGTAGCCATATTTGGCGTTTGTACTGAGTAAGGTAGCATTGTTTATCCAATCTTTGGCATTATAAAATTGCAGTGCTTACCTTTATGAATCATTAAGAGGTTGTATGTGTCACGATTTATCACTTTTCGTGGGTTATCAAAAGCATCTAAAAACCGATTTTCCCGCATTGGATATCATAGCCGACGATTACCTTTTGGAAACCGACCGGCATTTCATTGCGCAAGTGCATGCCCCACAGCCTGTTATTTATCAAAGCGACAACAGATTACATGTAGCAGCATCTGAATGGGGCATCATCGCTCCTTATATGAATACTGAAGCTTCAGTAAAACAATACCGTAACAGTATGGTAAATGCGCGAAGTGAGAAGTTGTTTGAAAAAGCATCTTACTGGAGCAGAATCCGCAACCAACGCTGCCTGGTTCCGGTATCTGGTATTTATGAGCATCGTAAAATAGAAGGATGGAAAAAGAAACTGCCTTATTTCATCAGCTTGAAAAATGAACCTTTATTTTATTTACCGGGTTTGTATGAATATACGCCGGCACATCAAACCGGGGAAGCCATCGGAACTTTCACTATCCTTACCCGAGCAGCTAATAGTCTGATGAAACAAATCCATAACGATGGGGCTAATCAGCATCGCATGCCTTTGTTCCTGCCATTGGAAACTGCAAAGGGCTGGATCAATACTTCTTCGAGCGATGACGAAATTCAGGATATCATCAATTACGAGATGCCGGCTACCGGTTTAAATGCGTGGCCGGTATTCAGTATCAGAGGTAAACAGATACGGGAAGACGGAAAAGAGATCCATGAGCCTTATGATTGGGGAGAGGAAGTTGTGGCGATTAATATTTAGAGTGTAAACTTCCCCGTTTTCGCACATTATGCATTTTTAATTGTCAATAGAGATATTTAAATCAAATCATTATAATGTACGAAAAATTTATTGAAAAATACTTCTCTTCAAAACTACTAAGCCAATTTGAAGCAAATTCGTTTGGTGAATACAATCAGGCTATTCTTGATAAACAAAATCAAATACTGAAATGGGAAAATTTCAAAAAAATCATTCAAGAACTTCTTTTAACAACAAGCATTCGAGATTTCACTCAAAGTTCGCATCCCCATTGCAACAAATTAGCAATTGGTATTAATGGCCTAACCAAAGGAATTGTTTTTTATCAAAGTCATCTGCCAAAAATGGTAGGATTTTATTATTTTGACTATTCATCCGATGCTATTATCCCTATTAATAGTCTTAGTGGATTAAATAAAAATATGTCATATTATCCTTTTAATCATGAACAAGAAGATGCAGCAAAGATTATATTAGAAATAAGTACATCTATTTTTGATGGGTATGAACTTTTCAATAATTTTTTTGCGGCTACAAAATATAAAGATGTAATTGTTGATTTAACTATTCAAGAAGAAATCGATTGTTTTCAGATATTTTTTGACCATAATATTATCGGCCTTGTTTGAAAAAGTGTATGATGAATGTTAAAACAAATTCTTCAAATATTAATTTTTATTTTGTACAGCAAATGCAACTACGCTCAAAATTGTGGGTTAAAGTTGTTTTCTGAAAAAGTATTCCTTAATTTCTTTTCTGATTCAATTCACCCTTCAATTAGGGATTTTTATTACAATTTATCGCTTATAAAAATAGCCAATTCAAGTGACACCATAAAAGGATGGTCAGCAAAGGACTCTTTTTACTTAAGGCTTCCAATTTATCAGCGAGCCGTGCATGCATTATATTTTAAAGCCCATCCGAAAATTGATGGCAATTACACTACTTGTAAATTCGAAGTCAAATCAGGAGAATTTTATAAAGGTTACAAAACAATTAATGAAGTTTCTGTGTGGTTTTACTTTGATAAAGAAACTGAAGCAAATATTTTTTTTAAAAAAATTATTAAAGAGGCTAGCAATCCAAATACATTAATGGAGAATATTAAAAATAACAATATTCATACTGTTCGACTTTCTGAAAATTGCGACCAGGAAATGGTAAATACTGAAATAGAAATACAATATACTAAAGTATTTGAAAATGAATTAAAAAATGTAATAATTATAAAATGCAGAGATTGATAAAAACATGCTATTAGATTAGAGCATTTTAGCTATCATAAATTAAATTTTTCTTTTAAATCCGTTTCATTGTAAAGATCTTCATCATTAATAAGAAAATCAAAACTTGAACTTTCAGCAGTAATTTTCATTATCCCTTCCGAAAGTAAATGTTCTTCATGGCGCCTCATGACGAAGTCAGCAAACTCTGATATTTCTTCTGCCTTTTCTTGTGGAAGTTTATTGATAATATTTGCTGTGTGTTGTATAATTGCTTGCCTGGTCATCTTTAAGCTTATATTCAAAAATAACGAAAAAAAATTAATTGTATTGCTTCAGTAATGGCTTTATAGCCAACAAGCCAAATTTTAAGAATCTGAGGAATTAGTATGCTTTCTGCCGAATGATTTGAGAATGTGACACAACTATGGATTATTCGGAAAATGCAGAACAGAAACAAAGAGCCCTTTTTCTTCTCAGCAATGTCTTCCGGAGGAGACGTTGATGAACAAGGAATGAGGAACAGGGAATGATGATTTTGGCCACGAAGGCGCTAAGGCGCGAAGATTTTTTCTTCTTCTCAGCAATGTCTTCCGGAGGAGACGTTGATGAACAGGGAATGATGAATTGGGCCACTAAGGCGCGGAGGCGCAAAGTTTTAAGTACGGTTTTCTTCTCAGCAATGTCTTCCGAAGGAGACGTTGATGAATAAGGAATGATGAATTGTGCCACGAAGGCGCTAAGGCGCAAAGTTTTAAGTACGGTTTTCTTCTCAGCAATGTCTTCCGGAGGAGACGTTGATGAACAAGGAATGAGGAATTGGGCCACGAAGGAGCGGAGGTGCATAGTTTTACGTACGTTTTTTTGGCATGCTACTCACCCCATTTCCGTATGAACAAATAGAATGCGTACATTGCACTGTATTTTGCCAACATTTTCAAACATGCGTAACAGGTTCTGCATGCAAGTTGGCTAAACAATTTATATGAGTAAAGCAAAGAAAAAACCCGGTGCTTCATCTTCACAGGTACAGGTGGTTAAGGGTAGGCTGGATATCAGCCGCAGCGGTATGGGCTTCGTAATCGTAGAGGGTTGGGAGAAAGACATCGTGATTCGCCCCAACGATTTTGGTAAAGCCTTCCACGGCGATACGGTAAGGGTTCAGGTGCCCAAAGGCTTACCTGCTGGTAAACGAATCGAAGGCAAGATCATCGACGTAGCCGAAAGAAAACAAACCAGCTTCGTAGGTAATCTCCAGATCAATAAAAACATCGCCTTTTTTGTTCCCGGCAGCGAAAAGCCGATACCCGATTTTTTTATTCCCCCCGAAAAATTAAACAGCGCCAAAGATGGGGAAAGGGTAGTGGCAAGGCTCGTTAAATGGGATAAGGACGATAAGAAACCACAGGGCGAAATTGTTTCCGTAATTAAAGCCCAGGATGAAGCCGATATGGCGATGAAAGAGATCCTGCTCGATGCCGGTTTCCCGCTCGAGTTTGAAGCCGCACTGATTCCTGATGTGGAGAAACTATCGGGTAAGATTACCCGCGAAGAAACCACCAAACGGAAAGATTGTCGTGATATCCTCACCTTCACCATCGACCCTGTTGATGCTAAGGATTTCGACGATGCTATCTCCATTCGTAACCTCGATAACGGCAATTATGAAATTGGGGTGCATATCGCTGATGTGAGCCATTTTGTTACACCAGGCAGTCTGCTCGATAAAGTGGCTTACGCACGCGCCACTAGCGTTTACCTGCCAGACAGGGTGAACCCAATGCTTCCGGAGAAAATCTCAAATGAGCTTTGTTCACTTCGCCCTAATGAAGATAAATACACATTCTCAGTTATCTTTCAGATCACCAATCGCGCAGAAATCAAACACAAATGGATCGGCCGCACCATCATACATAGCAATCACCGCTTCACCTATGAAGAAGTGCAACAAACCATCGAAACTAAAGACGGTCTTCATCATAAGCCCATTCTCTTGCTCAATACCCTTGCCCAGCAGTTCCGTAAAGAACGGTTCGATAACGGCGCCATCAACTTCTCCTCAACCGAAGTGAAATTTCAACTCGATGAAACGGGTAAGCCCATCGGCATCGTGGTGAAGGAAAGCAAGGAAGCGCATAAGCTCATTGAAGAGTTCATGCTGCTGGCCAACCGTACCATTGCAGAATATGTTTCGAAGATAAAAATCAATAAGGAACCCATTCCCTTTCCGTACCGCATACACGCTACTCCTGATGATGAGAAACTGCGTCCATTTGCCTCTTTCGCTAAAAAATTCGGGTATAAACTCGATATCCACGACGAAAAACAGGTAGCCGCTTCCTTCAATAAACTCCTTGCAGATGTGCAGGGCAAGCCGGAGCAACATGTACTGGAGCAATTGGGCATCCGCACCATGGCCAAGGCCGTGTACACTTCTCAAAACATCGGCCACTATGGATTGGGCTTCGATAATTATTGCCATTTCACATCGCCCATACGTCGCTATCCGGATGTGATGGTACATCGCATCTTGCAGGAATGTTTGGATAAGAACCTTCAGGTAGACCAGAAGATGGAAGAGAAATGCAAACATTGCAGTGATCGTGAAAGGTCGGCCATGGAAGCCGAACGCGCCGGTAATAAATACAAACAGGTGCAATACATGCAGCAATTCCTCGGGGAAGATTTTGAGGGCGTGATCAGCGGCGTTTCTGCATTCGGTTTTTGGGTAGAAACGGTGGCTCACAAATGCGAAGGTCTGGTGAGTGTAAAAGACCTTTATGATTTTGATGATTTCAAACTCGATGAAGCCGATTATGCACTGGTAGGCCTTAAGAGCAAAGTGAAATTCAGGATGGGCGATAAGATTATCATCAAGGTGGTGGCTGCTAACCTCATCAAACGCCAGCTCGATTATATGTGGGTGATGCCGGCTACCAAAACCAAAACAAAAAAAGCTAAATAAACTACTGCTCCCAAAAGGAAGACTTCACTATGCAATCATTTTCTGCACTTGCCGGTATTTTCGAAGCGCATTTCAATAGAAGGCATTTTCCGGAGCAACCCCAAAACCTATATGATGCTTCGCAGTATATTTTGCAGATCGGGGGCAAACGCGTTCGTCCGGTTGCCTTACTGATGGCCAATGAACTGTTTTGTGAACTCAGCTCCGATTCTTTTGAAGTGGCCACTGCCATTGAACTGTTCCACAATTTCAGTTTGATTCACGATGATATCATGGATAAAGCGCCGCTGCGAAGAGGCCTGCAAACAGTGCATACCAAATACGGCGAACCTACTGCCTTGTTATCCGGTGATGTGATGCTGGTTGCTGCTTACGAAGCCATCAACCGTATTGATCAATCGCTGCTTCACCCGGTAATCAGCTTGTTCAACCAAACCGCCCGCGAAGTATGCGAGGGCCAACAAATGGATATGGATTTTGAACAACTGAAGGAAGTGAGCCTCGATGAATACCTCCGCATGATCACTTTAAAAACTTCCGTGCTCTTAGGCGCTTCCATGCAATTGGGAGCCATACTTGGGGGAGCCGGATTACGCAACCAGCAACAATTGTATGCATTCGGAAAGAATCTGGGCATCGCCTTTCAGATTCAGGACGATTATCTCGACGCTTATGGCGATCCGCAGAAATTCGGCAAACAGGTTGGAGGCGATATTCTGGCGAATAAAAAAACATTCCTGATGATTCATACCCTAAATGCAGCGGATGATAGTCAGAAAAAGCGCCTCGAAATATTGAAAGATACCAATGGGCAGGAAAAAATTGAGGCCGTGCTCGAAATATTCAATGCCTGTAATGCAGCCGGGTGGGCAGCAACCCAAAAGGAACATTACTTCCAGCTGGCCATGAATCACCTCGAAGAAACGGCAGTATTGAGCTCCCGGAAAAAAGAACTCGAACAACTGGCCAGGTATCTGTTGCAAAGAGAATCCTGATGACGCCTTTCCGGAATTATTCGCTATTTTCCATCTTAAAACTGATCACATGAGCAATTCCCTATTTCGGAGAAAGTCTATCTCGAATATCCTCAACGAAGGAGCTGATGATGTTCATGGCTCTGGCGGATTGAAAAGGGTGCTAACGGTGAAAGACCTTACCTTCTTTGGTATAGCTGCCATTTTAGGTGCAGGCAGTTTTAGCAGTTTGGGTGGTGCGGTATTCAATGGTGGCCCCGGCGTGGTGATTCTTTTTATCATTACCGGTATCGCATGTGCCTTCACGGCATTCTGTTATTCTGATTTTGCCAGCAGGATACCCGTTGCCGGTAGTGCTTACACCTACGCTTATGCGAGTTTCGGCGAACTGTTCGCCTGGATTATCGGATGGGCTTTGATCATGGAATATTCTATCGGCAATATTTATGTGGCCTATAGCTGGAGCGATTATTTCACTTCCTTCCTCAGCAAACTCAATATTCACATTCCTGCTTACCTCAGCACCAGCTATATGGAAGCCAAACACGCCATAGCAGCCGGTAGTAGCAATGAAGAATTATTGTCGGCCTGGAACAATGCTCCTCAATTAGGCGGGTTGAAAATCATTCTTGATTTGCCTGCACTGATTATCAATATCCTGATCACCGGCCTGGTTTACCGTGGCATTAAAGAGAGCCGCAATTTCAGTAACCTCCTGGTGATCCGTAGGCCGGGGGTGGTATTGCTGATCATTGCCGTAGGCGGTTACCTGGTTTTTGCCAATGACCTTACAGCGAACTGGATGCCTACCAACAACAAGGGCGTCACTTCGTTCATGCCTAATGGATTCAGTGGCGTGATGGCTGCTGTTGCCGGAGTGTTTTTTGCTTACATTGGTTTTGATGCAGTGAGTGTGCTGGCTGAAGAAAGCAAAGATCCGCAGCGCGATTTGCCCAGAGGGATGATTTACTCTTTGGTGATCTGCACTGTTATTTATATCCTGCTAACGTTAGTGCTTACGGGCGCCGTGAATTATCAGAAATTTGAAGGCGTGGGCGATCCGTTGGCTTTTATTTTTGAAGAGCAGAACCTGCATGTAGGCTGGATGCAATTCCTGGTGGCGATCATCGCCGTAGTGGCCATGACCAGTGTGCTGCTGGTGTTTCAGATGGGCCAGCCACGCATCTGGATGACGATGAGCCGCGATGGCTTGATGCCGCCTGCTTTCAGCAAAATACATCCAAAATTTAATACGCCTTCATTTTCAACCATCGTTACCGGTTTGGTAGTGGGCTTACCCATCTTGTTTACCGACAAAACCTTTGTGCTCGATTTCACCAGTATTGCAACCCTATTTGCTTTTGTGTTGGTTTGTGGTGGCGTATTGTTGTTGCCAAAGAAAGAAAAAGTCGCCGGCCATTTTCATCTGCCGTATATCAATGCAGCGTATATTTTTCCGGTTATTATTTTAGCGGCAATAGGCATATTGCTTTATTCCGATGGCCATTATTTTGCAAGCCTCTTCGATTTTAATGCCACCGATGCCAATACAACGTATAAGGTTTCCACACTTATTTTCTGGGGTATCTGCATTTTATTGGCTATAGGGGCTTTCATCAAAAAATGGTCATTGATTCCCTTGATGGGTTTGGTTACCTGTCTTTATCTACTCACCGGTATGACCGCCATGAACTGGGCATGGTTTGGAAGCTGGCTGGCTATCGGACTTGCATTTTACCTCTTGTATGGCCGCAAACACAGTAAGCTCGCCGTATAGCTTCACCACGATGGGTTTGGGTGGTTCAGGTTATCTTTGTAAAAAATAGGGTAACCTGAAGGGCTATGAAATACGAGATAGGAGATAAAATTATCGTTTTACATTCTGATGAAGAAGGCAAAGTGATCGATATCATCAATGATAAGATGGTGATGATTGAAATAAGGGGCGTGAAATTTCCGGCTTATATGGATCAGATTGATTTTCCGTATTACAAGATGTTTACGGCAAAAAAAATTGTTGAGAAAAAGAAGATTTTTGTAGATGATCTGCGAAAGGAAAAACCGGCACCTAAATCATTGGACGGGGAAGGCGTAAAACTTTTGTTTATTCCTGTTTTTGAAAAGGATGTATTTGATGATGATGTGGTGGAAAAGCTGAAAGTGTATCTGATGAATTATAACAAAGAAGGATACCGCTTTACCTACCACCTGGTTTTTAACGAAGAAACCAATTTCCTCCTCGAAAATACCATCAGGGCACAAACGGATTTTTATCTGCACGATATCAGTTTTGAAGACCTTAATGATGCGCCACGGTTCGATTTTGAATTTTCGCTGATGGAGCCGCATGCTTCCAAGGCCGAGTATTTTGAACGCAGTTTAAAACTGAAAGGCAAACAAACCTTCAGGCGTATTGAAGAGATGAAGGCAAAAAATGAAGCGTCGTTCCAGATGGAATTGTTTACCGTATATCCTGAAAAGATCAAAGAAGAAAAAGTAGATCTCAGCAAGCTCAACAATGCCGGTTATCGTATTTATGAAGCCGGTAAAGTGCGGGAACATTTACCTCCTCCAAGAACTGTGGTTGATCTTCATATTGAAAAACTTAGCGATCATTGGCAGGAGATGGATGTTTCAACCATATTGCAATTTCAGTTAGAGAAATTTCAGCACTATTATGATTTGGCGGTATCGCATCGTCAGAATGAGCTGGTAATCATCCACGGCATCGGGGAAGGGCGTTTGCGCGATGAAATCCATCTCATCCTGAAAAATAAAAAGGAAGTGAGCAGTTATGTGAACCAATACCATCACTTGTATGGATTTGGGGCAACAGAGATTTTCTTCAAATACTGATCAGCCTCAATGGGCTTTCTCACTTAGATGCGTATGCGCTTTCTTTTTAAAATTTGACCAGACATCATCAACAAACAAGAAAACAAAATCATCCGGATGATGAACGATTTATTCATGCCGGGAATGGCAGAATAGGCAGGGATACATACGAAAAGTAAGATGCTGGTTCAACTTAACGGTTACAGCAGCAATAATATGTATATTTTTGCAGTTCTATCAGCCGGTTATCGTTCCGTTTTTACGGAGAGGAAAGTCCGGACAGCAAAGGGCGACACACCGGTTAATAGCCGGCGGCGGTGCATAACCGTTAGAGACAGTGCCACAGAAAATAACTTTCCCGTTACTTGTAGCGGGATAAAGGTGAAAACGTGAGGTAAAAGCTCACGGCAGTTTTTAGTAATATTAATTGCGGGTAAACCTTGTGTGCTGTAATGCCACGTAGTTCAGCGTAGGAGAGCGGCCCGTTCAATCACCGGCTTGCCGGTAGCGCTGAAGGGTAGGCAGCAAGATTGCACCAGTAATGGTGCAGCCAGATAAATGATAACCGCCTTCATGTTTCATGCAGGTTACAGAATCCGGCTTATGGCTGATAGATTTTTTTATGCATGCCGTTGTAAAACCATTGCTGCTACGATCTTATCGATAGGTAAGCTTATCATTTCAGGAGAGAAATCATTCCAGTTGATGAATCGGAAGGTTTCGGTTTCGCCTTTCTCTGCATATATGGCTTTTTGCTGTTCATCAAAATCGAATGGCTTATTGCGTAAAGGAACAGTGATGGGTTCCAAAGCCTTAACATAATAATAAATAGACAGGATCTGATAAGCAGCATTAAAGGCGCTTTGCTGATAAAAATCGGTGGTATATAAATGATCCAGCACTTCAATCCGCAGGTTCATCTCTTCTATGAACTCGCGTTTGAGGCAATCCCTTGTACCTTCGCCGGTTTCCAAACCACCTCCACAAAATTTGGTGTAGTAGCCTCCTCTGATCCATTCATCACTTACCAGCACCTGCTTTTGTTCATTGATAAGAATGCCGTATACCCTTACATTGATCATGCTTATCGCTTTAATCTTCTGACATAATTATATAAGGCGAAGCCCAATATCAAAAAGCAGATGAGAACCGGAATCCAAAAAGCATGGGTGGATTGCTGAAAGGGCAGTGGCACATTCATGCCATAGATACTGGCGATCAATACCGGAACGCTCAGGAATATCGTAAGCGTGGTAAGCCTTTTCAGCACTTCGTTCTGGTTGTTGCTGATGATGCTGGCGAAGGCATCAAGGGTACTGCTGAGGATATTGGTATAAGTGTTGGCGGTTTCAAGGGCCTGTGAGGTTTCGATCACCAGATCATCCAGAAAATCTTTTTCATCCTCATCCAGGTTAAGGAAATTGGTACGGGCCAGTTTCATCATCAGCAGTTCATTGCTTCTTAAGGCCGTTACAAAATACACGAGCGATTTTTGTATCCGCATCAGTTGGAACAATTCCTCATTTCGGTTAGAGTCGTATAATTTTTGTTCGAGGGCATTTCGCCGCTGGTTGATCTCTTTCAGGTGCTCCTGAAAATTGGTAGTCACCTTCTCGAATATCTTCAACACCATCATGTTTTTCTTATCGGGATGGCGGTTCTGAAAACTATTCAGGAATTTCTTGATGGCTTCATTCTCGAAAGAATTTACGGTTACGATTTGTCCGGATGTGAGGATGATACAAATCGGTATAGTGATATAGAAAGCATCACTTTCATTGAAGGAATTGTTTTCGGTAGGGGTTTTGATAACAATCAGTTTCACATTATCATCTGCCTCATAACGGCTGCGTTCATCAATATCAAGAGAATCTTTCAGGAAGTCGATCGGGATATCAAGGGTGGTGCTCAGTTCTGAGAATTCCTCCTGACGCAAAGGAGGAAGGATATTCACCCAGCTTCCTGTGGTGGGCTTTTCTATGGCGATGGTCTTGTGGTCAACTATCTTGAAATACTGGATCATTGGTGGCCAGGGTATTGAGTTTAGCGTTTATGGGCAAAGGTAACCTAATATTTTACCACTTCATGTTGATCTTTCCTTCAAATACCATTTCTGCTGGTCCGCATAGCCAGATGTTTTCAAAATCTTTTTCACTGATTTTAGTGAACTCCACACTCAGGAAGCCTCCCGGTGTTTTCACTTCTACCCGGTTGAATCCTCTGGGGTTGTGAGCAGCTATCAAAGCGGCTGCTGTTACTCCGGTTCCGCAGCTCAGGGTTTCATCTTCCACGCCACGTTCATAAGTGCGCACGAATATGGAATCGGGCCCGATCTGTTCTACAAAATTCACATTGATCCCTTCTGCAGCGTAGGGTTTGCTGTTTCGGATATCCCTTCCCGTTTCCACCACATCCACGTTTTCGATATCAGAAACGAATTTCACAAAATGAGGCGAGCCGGTATTGAGTATGAAATGGTGATGATGTTCTTCTACATGCGAAACGTCGTTCATTTTCAAACGGATGATGTTATGGTTATCGATTTCGGCTTCATGTGTGCCATCGCTTGCGGTGAAGCGGTACGTGTATTTATGAACGCCCATATGAAAGGCGAACTTAACGAGGCAACGGCCGCCGTTTCCGCACATGCTACCGGGTTTGCCATCTGCATTGAAATAGGTCATCCCAAAATCATAGCCTGCTGCTGTGTTCATCAACAAGAGCCCGTCGGCACCAATGCCAAATTTCCTGTCGCACAAATGCAAAACCTGCTTACCGCTAAGGTAATCATAGGTTCCTGTTCTGTTATCAAGAATGACAAAGTCGTTTCCTGTGCCCTGGTATTTATGAAAATGGATGTCCATATGATGACTGACCTAATTTGCTGATAAGCTGACGCTGATTTTATATTATGGATAAAAATACCTTATTTTGCATCACCGAAAGGAACATTTAACGGATGTTTTTTATGGTCCTTTGGCCGAGTGGCTAGGCAAAGCTCTGCAAAAGCTTCTACAGCGGTTCGAATCCGCTAGGGACCTCAAACATTTCAAGCCTGTAAGTTCACCCTTATAGGCTTTAATTTTTATACTATGAAATACAGCAAATGGCTGGGGGTTGCAGGTTGTTTAGCATTGATTGCTGCTTGTTTTATGCCATGGACCTACCACGCAGATCTTGGAAAGAATTTCACCGGATTTTTCTCTCAGAACAATACTTACGGAACACCGGGAAAATATATTTCTATTTTTGCCGGAATTTCTGCAGTGCTGTTTCTTATTCCAAAGCTTTGGGCCAAACGGATTCAATTGCTGGTTTCTGCCATCTTAATGGCTTATACCGTTAAATCGTATATCCTCTATACCTCCTGTTACAATGCTTATTGTCCGGAAAAACGCGCCGGTATTTTCCTGATTGTGGGATTATCAATTGCCCTTTTGATTGTTTCTTTTTTCCCTGATATCAAGATAAAAAATACCGATAAGAAAAATTAGTTGCTTCCAACCTGCTTTTATCAGTTTGACTTTTTCACTTCTTTGGTCCATGCATCTTTAAGCGTAACCGTTCGGTTGAACACGGGCTTACCGGGTTGGCTATCTTTATCCAGACAGAAATATCCTTTACGTATAAATTGAAAACGGTCTTCAGGTTTCGCATCCAGGAGCGAGGTTTCAATCATCGCTTCGGGAATGATATGCAATGAATCGGGATTGATATACGATTTGAAATCACCCTCTTCAGAAGCCGGATTTTCTACATGGAATAAACGGTCGTACAGCCTTACTTCGGCTTTTGCGGCATGTTTAGCGCTAACCCAATGGATGGTGCCTTTAACCTGGATGCCGCTGGTATCCTGCCCGCTCCGGCTTTCCGGAATATAACTCCCATGTATTTCGCTGATGGCCCCTGAATCATCTTTAGTAAATTCATCACAACGTACGATATACGCGCTTTTTAAACGAACCATTGCGCCGGGGGCAAGGCGGAACCATTTCTTAGCGGGCTCTTCCATGAAATCTTCCCTTTCTATCCATAATTCATTACTGAATTGCAGGTTGCGGGAACCCATTTTTTCGTCCGGGCCATTTTCACTGATCAGGGTTTCGGTTTGATCTTCAGGATAATTGCTGATGATGAGTTTCACCGGATCGAGAACTGCCATCACCCTCAAGGCGGTTTCGTTGAGGTTTTCGCGAAGGCAGAATTCCAGCAGGCTGAGGTCGATCAGGTTTTCCCTGCGGGCGATGCCGATGCGTTCACAAAAATTACGGATGCTTGCCGGGGTATATCCTTTTCTGCGGAGACCGCTGATGGTAGGCATTCGGGGATCATCCCAGCCATTTACATGACCTTCGTTCACCAATTGAAGCAATTTGCGTTTACTCATCACCGTATAAGTCATGTTCAAACGGGCGAATTCATATTGGTGCGATGGGAAGATGTTGAGTTGTTCTATGAACCAGTTGTACAATTCGCGGTGTGGTATGAATTCAAGTGTACAGATGGAGTGGGTGATGTTTTCGATACTGTCGCTTTGCCCGTGTGCAAAATCGTACATCGGATAAATACACCAATCATTTCCGGTTCGGTGGTGATGGGCATGTTTGATGCGGTAGATGATCGGGTCGCGCATCAGCATATTTGGAGCGGCCATATTAACTTTGGCACGGAG
>Ga0164293_10001097_pt1 | contig 22592 bp, 19 predicted proteins | sample GEODES118metaG_FD_111487 | JGI IMG/M metagenome (GOLD analysis project Ga0164293, IMG submission 111487) | Eutrophic lake water microbial communities from Lake Mendota, Wisconsin, USA - GEODES118 metaG | ecosystem: Environmental > Aquatic > Freshwater > Lake | place: USA: Lake Mendota...
TTAATATTAAAAATTATTTTTTATTAATTTTTTTATCAACAATCTTTATTATTCAATGGGTATTTGAATTAGTGCTTTTGCATAATGAATTAAAAAAAAAAGTAATCATTTTTAACAAATACATATTAGTTACTGTAGTCTTTATTTTTCTTTTTATTTTTTTTGATTTTTTTTATCCAAATCAACTTTTTATAATTTTTTCAATATTCTTAACCTATATTATTTTTCAAATACTAAAATTTTTAGTAGATGGAGAATTGTTATCTTATTCTTTCTTAGATCGACCTGAGCTTAAATTTAAGTTTGCACCATTTTTTTCATCATTTTCTCTCACATTTGCAAATTTTTTGTGGAGATTATTAATAATATTTTTTTGTGGGAAAACCCTAGCTGGAATATATTTCTCAGCTTTTGCAATCGGTTCTTTACCAGGAACTATATTTAATCTAACTTTTAAATCAAACATTGGTCGCTATATAATTAATTTTAAAAGAATTGATAAAATAATGCCAATAATTTTTTTATTATTATTATTTTTTATCTTTTTTTATATGTTCAGTTTTGAATTTATTTTTTCTCACCCATATAAGATATATTTATTTTCAGCTCTAATTTCTATCCTAGGATCTTATTTCATGTTAAGGGGTTTATATTTCAGGCAAATACTTCTTCAAGAGTTAAAAGTATATGACAAGGTATTTTATATAGATTCCTTTTATTCATCAATTATCGTATTGATAATCCCTTTGTGTTTTATTTTAGGGAACATATATTTAATGTGTTTTTTATTTTTTATTTCTTCATTAATAAATTTTCTTATTTTTAAATTTAGCCATATCTATTATGAAAAAAAAATATGATTTAATATTTCTTTCTATTGGGAAAAATATTGAAAATTATATAAGCTTATATTTTCAATTCTTGAAACAATTAAATATAAAAACATCTTTTCGAATACTTTCAATTATTGGTGAAAATGACTCTAAAGATAAAACTCTATATTTAATCAAAGAAGAATTAAAAAAATCAAAGTATGATTTTGTGCATTTAAATTTACTTTTTTTAAAAAATATTAGAGATAGAGTAGAAAGAATTTCACTAGGAAGACAGTATTTACTTCAATTTATAAAAAAGAAAAAAATTGCTTCCAAATATATCGTCGTCGTAGACATTGATGATGTTCTTCCTAATAAAATTAATTTAAATAAATTTAAAATTATTCTTAAAATGTTGAACGATAATAGGCTGAAATTATTTGGAATTTCGGTAAAATCTAACCCAATTTATTACGATTTATATCCACTTTTAATAAAAGATTATTATGAGTATCCTATATCAGAATTCAGCAAATTAAATAGAAACCCTTTAAAATATTATTTACTAAGAAAAAAAAAAGTTATCGATTTTCAGAAAAGGATCACATTAATGAATGATATAAAAACAATTTCTTCACACAATGGTATGACAGTCTATTTGTATAAAGATTATATTAAAAGTAGTTATATAAGAACTAAAAACAGTAAAATATCTGAACATTTATCATTTAATAGTAAATTACATCACTTAACAAAAAAACATATTTTAATGACTAACGAAATTAAATTCAAAGCTCCATCCGAACATATAAATGAAAACCCTTTTTCATTATTATTTAATTTTATTAAAAAAAAGTTTTATTAAATTAAAATGGCATTAATTAGTTTTAGAAATTTTTTATTTTTATCGCTATTATTTTTTCTTACAATAATATCAATATATATATCTTATAAATTTGAAATAAATTTTTTTATTTTTTTTATTTTTTCATTAATTTGCAACTTTTATTTTTTATCAAGTTTGATAAAACAATCATCCTTTTTCCATTTTTTTTTGGCAATGTATATTTGGTTAGGATTTTACTTTAAATTCATTATTAATCTCTTATTTAATTTTGATGGTTCCTGGGGAGAGATAGATAGCTTAGTAAATTCACAATTTTCCAATGACACATTATTAGTTTCTATTTTTGGTATTGCTGGTTTTTTTTTTTCGCACTTATTTCAATTAATTAAGTATAATTCATATTTAAATATTCAGTATGATTTTAAGACTCATCCGAAAATATCTAAATTTAGAGATTTAATATTTTTTAAAAAAAAAAAAATATTTTTTTTTTTATTTTTTTTTTCAATAATAATTTTTTTTATTAATATAAAATTTAATATTTATCAAAAAGGAATTATTCAAAATAATGATAACGATATTATTAATTATTCACGCAATATAATTAAATGGCTTCTGTTTTTTGGATTAACTTCATTTTCTTGTTATTTTCTTCACTATCTCTTACTTAAAAAAAAAATTTATAACTTTGCAATAGTTGTAATTATTTTTGAAAATTTTCTTTCAAACCTATCTATGATGAGTAGAGGTATGTTTATTAATGTTCTCGCAGTTTTCTATGGGATTTATAAAATGAATAAATATTATAAATTACATTTTAAAAATAAAAAGATTATTTTAGTTTTTTTTATAGCTTTTACTTTTTTTATTGCATCAGTAGTTTTAGTAAATAAAATGAGATTTAAAAGTTATTATATACTTGATGATGAAAAATTAAAAATTACATCTACAATAAAACACAATGATACGGAATTAAAAGAACCAGCCTCCTTTAGAAATTTTCAGCTAATTTACGTTTTAGTATTACAGAGATTTGTTGGGTTTGATTCTTTATTAGCACTTGTTCAAAACAAAGAAAAATTAAGTTATGATTTTTTGATTGAGTCTTTAAAGTTTAAAGAAAATAGTAGTGATGTAACTTTTTTTTCAAAAATACAAAATGAAACTATAGAAAATATTAAAGGTAAGAATCCGCAAAGCTATTTTATCAAAACACCAGGTATAATTTCTTTTTTATATTATAGTGGATCTGCACTTTTTTTATTGATATCAACTTTTTTAATTGGGTTAACATTTATTTTTTTTGAAAAGTTAGTGTTTAATTTTTTAAATTCAAATTATTTAATTGTCTCTTTAATTTCCAATTTAGTTGTATATAGATTGATTCACTTTGGATATGATCCAACAAGCACGTTAAAATATTTTTTATTAATAATTTTGAACATATTATTTTTAAAAGTAATACTCATCTTGTATGACAAAGTTAAGAAGTAAATATATTTCATTTATTGTATTATTAAATTTAGTAGTTTTTTATTTTTTATGGAGTTTCCAAAATTTTTTTTATTATCTCAGCTTTATAATCTTTCTGCCTTTTCTTTTTTTGAAAAGAATTTATATAAGGCATATTATTTTTTTCTTATTATTTACTTTTTTATTTTTTTTACATTTTTTTTTTCTCTCTCCGCAACTTTTCATCAATCAAGAGAAAATTTTAAAAGTTTTTTTTTTTCTAACTATTTTTTTATTCGTCTTATTATTTAAAGAATATATTTTAATTGAAATCAAAAAATTATATTATATTTTTTTAGGATTTTTAATTATTTCAATATTAATAAATTTATTTAAGTTTAATAATAATAATTTACCTTTTTTTTCACTATTTAGTGGGAGGGCTTGTACTTTTAATTCTTTTGTTACTCGGGATAGTTTTTTTTTTAAAGAAAATTCACATATTGGAATAGTCTTATCATCTCTATATTTGTGTATCCTATATCAAATCTCGATTACAAAAAAATTTGTAAAAATTTTTTTTCTTTGCATCGGCCTTATTTTAATTTTCTTGAATAGCTCAACAACTTTTTATTTTGCTTTACTTATTTCCTGTTTATTTGTTTTTTTTACGAACTTTAAAATAATTGAATCAAGATTTAAGTATTACCTGACTTTTAGTTTTATTTTTACTTTATTTGTTTTAGTATTTGACCCATCTTGCTCACAAAGATTTAAACACCTCATTCCTACTTTTGTCCTTACCAAATCTTCCTTACAGAGTGTTCATATTAGTGAAATCGATAAAAAAAAACATATTAATGTTCCAAAAACAACATCAAAAGAAGAAAGTGATAACAAAACTCTACATTCAAATTCAAATCTAAATCTGACGACGCAAGTTTACGTTAAATCTATTATCATAACTTTGAAATCTTTTATTGATTATCCGCTTGGTTCTGGTTTTGACACTTTTAGCATCATACACCAAAATTACAAAAATGATTTTGAATTATTAAATCCAGACGTGCAAAGGTACAATAAAGAAGATGCAACTAGTATGTTTTTGAAATTAATAGTTGAATATGGAATTTTTTCAATTTTTTTATTTTATTTTATTTACAAATTTGCGACGAGTAAGATAATTGATTTATATATTAAATTGTTTTTTTTACCCATGATAGTAAGTAATTTTATTAGAGGAACGGGTTATTTTAAGGGCGGCTTTTTAATTTCAGTGTTTATTATTTTCATATTAGTTTATGAAAAAAAAATAAATTCGATTATAGGTCGTCTTATAAAATGAAAATACTTGGTCTAAATGTATTTCATGCTGATACGTCAGCTGCAATAATAGTCAATGGAAAGATCAAAGCGGCGATAGAAGAAGAAAGATTAAATCGAATTAAGCATACAAATAAATTTCCAATCAATGCCATTAAATTTTGTCTTAAAGAAGCAAGATTGACTATTAATGACATTGATTTTATAGCAGTAAATTATAATAAATATTACAATTTAAAAGAAAAATTAACTTTTGCTACACAAGTTTTAACTTTTGAACGTGGCTTTAAATTCTCTAACAAAAAAATTTTAGCATATTTAAAAGAAGAGTTTAAAATAAATATTAAAGCTAAAATAATTAATGTACCTCATCATTTAGCTCACACTTCCTCGTCTTATTTTACATCAGGATTAAATAAATCTAATGGCCTCACTATAGACGGTTCGGGAGATTTTTCTACTTTAGAGTTTTATCATTGTAAAAATAATAATATTAGAATTGTAGATAAAATTAATTTTCCAAATTCTTTAGGATTATTATATCAAGCTATTTCTCAATTTTTAGGTTTTTTAAAATATGGTGACGAATATAAAGTAATGGCATTAGCTGCTATGGGAAAACCAAAATATGTAAATCAATTTAAAAAATTTCTTGTTTTTGATCCTCCATATAATTTTAATTTAAATAGAAAGATTTTTCAAAATAATTTTTTTAAAAAAACATATGAAACTAAAGATATAATTTATTCTAAAAAATTTTTAGAAAAGTTTTTTGGTAAAGAAAGAAAATCTAGTGAGACCATTTTAAAAAGGCACAAAGATATTGCGTGTTCATTACAATTTTTTTTTGAAGACATTTCATTAAAAATTATTAGAAATATTTTTATTGAAAATTACTCTAATAATATTTGTATATCCGGAGGGTGTTTTTTCAACTCTGTTCTAAATGGTAAAATAATTAATAACCTAAATTTTAGTAAAGTTTTTTTACATTCTAATTGTGGAGATGCAGGAGGCTCTATTGGTGCAGCATTATATGTTTACTATAAAAAAAATAATAAATTAAGAAAAAAAGAGTACTGTAATAATTTTTTAGGATCTTATTATAATAATAACGAAATAGAAAAATCAATTACAGAAAATAAAAAATTACTAGGTAATTTTATTTTCTTAAAAATTAAGAGTTTTAATAAAATAAATCATTTAGTCTCACGGGCTTTAAATGAAGGGAAAATTATTGGGTGGTTTCAAGACAGGTCAGAGTGGGGTCCAAGGGCTTTAGGTAACAGAAGTATATTAGCCGATCCATCTATAGCAAATATTAAAAATATAATTAATAGAAAAATTAAATTAAGAGAGCCATTTAGACCATTTGCATGCTCAATTTTGGAAAAAAAAGCTCATGAATATTTTTATATAAAAAAGGATGTTAATACAAACCTTTCTAATATGAATTTTGTTTTCTCTGCAAAAAAAATTACATCTCGAAAATTTGCTGCAATTGTACACAGTGATGGCTCTTCAAGAATACAGACGGTCAACTCTAACCAAAATAAAAAATTCTTTAATCTAATTAATACTTTTGATAAAAAATATAAAAAACCTCTTTTATTAAACACATCCTTGAATATCAATAATCCTATTTGTGATTCACCAGATGATGTGATTAAAACTTTCTATAATACCGATATTGATCTAATTGTTATGCAAAACTTTATTATTATTAATAAAAAATTAAAAAATTTTATAAGAATATAAGAGTACATAAAAATTTAATTAAATAATAGTTTTATGAATAAGATGAATATTTTAAATATTATAATATTTTTTTTTCTAATATTTTTAGGTTTTTATTTATCTCTTATTGGAGGCTATGGATCTGATGAGGACACCTTGCCTATGATTGGAGTTTTTAGAAGTTTTTTAAATAGTGGTCATTTTATGACTTCTAGATTTACAGGATATCCGGTGGCTGAATTTGGCATAGGATTTCTTTCTTATTATTTAGGAAGTTTTTATGCAAATTTATTTACTTTTTTATTCTTTATTATTGGATCAGGACTTTTTTTTATCACAATTGAAAAAAAAATAAATTTTAATCAAATTGTTTTTTTTTTGCTAATTTTGCTATCAAATCCATTTTTATATTTTGAAAATTTAGAACCCATGGATTATTCATGGGCTTTTTTATTTTTTGCTTTGGGTACCTATTTTTATTCAAAAAAATTTACTGAGCTAGCTTGTATTTTTTTTGGTATTTGTATAGGAACAAGAATTAATTTTGTCCCATTTATCATACTATTCATATTGTTTTTTCATAGAGATTTTAATCAAATTAAAAAAAGATTTGTAATTATATTTTGCTCATTATTTATTGGTAGTTTATTTTATTTACCAGTTTGGATAAACAGCGGCTTAGGTTTCGATTGGTTAAGAGCCGGCAGACCAGATGATGGACTTTTATTATTATTCTCAAGATTCTTCTATAAAGTAATTGTATCGATAGGTTTAATTCAACTTTTGATAATTATAATTTATTTTTTAAAAAATACAGAACTTAAAATGTTCAATAATTTAAGATTTTTAAACCTTATAATATTTGCTAATCTTATAATATTTTTATGGATCCCAGCTGAGATTTCATATCTTCAGCCTATGTTAATTTGCGTTTACTACTTATGCTATAAATTATTTAATAAATTTTTTATTTATTTATTATTATTTATAAACTTAACTACTTGGTTAGTAAATTTTGATGTTGTTGATATTTTTTATAAGAACACCGATATATGCTCCCCAAAACAAGCTGTTTCTGCAAAGATCAATATACATTTTACTGAAGGTTTTTTTTTAAGATATTTAGAATCTAGAAAATTAATAGAATGTTGGGTTGATAAAGATAGTGATTATGGTCAAAAAGTTATCTTAGGCTTGCCCTTAAAATAAATGTTATTATTATTTTTTTTTTTAACTTTAGTTACATTTATTATAATTGGTTTCTCTTATATATTTAAATTTTTTTTTTTTAATTTAAGCGAGTATAGAACAAATTTCATTTTAAATAGTGATTTTATTTATGGAATTTTCTCTCTCTCATTGCTAGTAGGTGCGCTACATTTTTTTTTACCGGTCAAGTACATAAGTCCGATTATATTTGTGATAGGAATTTTTTTTTTTATTTTTGCTTTCATAAAAAAAAAAATTAAAATAAATTTTTTTAGATATCTCTCTATATTATTTTTTTTACTATTTATAAGTTTCCGTAATGAACTTGTTTATGACAGTCAGTTATATCACTTGCAGGTTATCAGAATGTATACTGATTACAAAGTTATTTTTGGTGTTTCAAATCTTGAGGAAAGATATGGAATGTCATCTACTTGGCATTTATTACTTTCAATATTTAACTACAGAATTTTAAATGTACAATTAGCAAATTTTTTTAATTGCATAATTTATAGTTTTATAATTAATGATTTTTTTTCAGAAAGTTTAAAGAAAATCTCAAAAAGTGTTGTTTTTCTTGCAGTAGCTATATTAATAGTTTTTTTATATTCATTAGTTCATCCCTTTGGTAATGGTACAATCTTAAATAATTTAGGTTCGCCAGAAGTTGATATTATTATTGCTTTTTTTTACATATATTCTTTTTATTTGTTCCTCAAATTTTTTGAAGCAAATAGCAATGATGTTCTTCAAAAATTATTATTAATCTCTTTTTTATCTTTTACTATAAAAATTAGTGGAGTAATTTTAATATGTCTACCATTGATAATTTTTTTAATTAAAAAAGATTTTTTTATTAATTTAAAAACTTTATCATATATTTTAATTTTATTAGCTCAGTCATTTTTTCATCATTTCATATCAAGCGGTTGTTATATTTTCCCCTTAAATCAGACATGTATTCAGACAACATGGTCTATGCAGATAAAAGATGTGGTTCATTATAAAAAAATTATTACTTCTTTCTCAAGAGATACCCCGTTTAGAGAAAAATTCGGAGATTTTAGTTATACAATAGACTCTTTTGATTGGCTGTTACCTTGGTTTAAAACTTATTTTTTAACTACAGAGTTTTTATACTTATCAAGTATATATATAATTTTGTTATTTTTTTTAATTTTATTAAAATACTTTAGTAAAAAAATTTTTTATGATCAAATTTCTATTTATATATCGTTATTTATAGCGCTAAGTTTAACAATTTGGTTTCAAGCTCCAGAAATTAGGTTTGGGTATGGGCCAATTATAACATTATGTTCATGGTTAACATTGGTATTTTTAAATAATTTTAAAAATTTTAACAAAAAATTTTATTTTTTAAAATATTGTTTTTTTTTAACTCTATTATTAACAGTTCTAAAAAATTTTAAAAATTACGAGTACTTATTTTTTTATTCAAAAGCAGGTATTGAAAAAAAAAATTATAAATTGTTATATAGTTTAAATAATATTGAAATCTACAAGCCTTTAGATGGCAATTTTTGTTTAGATCTGGATTTTTTTTGCGTATACAAAGAAAATAAAAATTATACGATATTTAATTATAAAAATTATCTTTTTTTTATTAATAAATCTTTATGAATTTTAGTTTAGATAGTTTTTTATTACCAGCTCCGTTATCTGCCTTAGTTTCAATTTTCATGTTTTTTGGGTGCTCTTTTTTAGGAAAAAAAATTATTTTTTTATTTGGGTTAAAGAGAAATATAGAATTTGTCTCAGATCTTAATTATCAGTATATTCTTGTTGGAATTATATTTAATACATTAATATTATTCCCCTTTATTTTATTTGGTTTTGCAACTAATTATCTTTTGAAATTTAATTCTATTCTACTTTTTTTTTCTGGATTTATATTAGTTGTAAAATTTGTAAAAAATATTAATTATAAAAAATTCATTAGCTATATTTGCAATCCAATTACTAATATCCATTACTACTACATAGTATTATTTTTTTTTCTAAGTTTGGCCCCTATAACTAGCGCTGATAGTCTGGCGTATCATATTGCAATACCTACTTATATTTTTAATCGAGGTCTCTATCCCGCCGATCATCTGTGGTTTGAGTCCGTTACTGGAGGAAGTGGTGAAATAATTAATTTACTTGGACTAAGCTTAGGATCTGAAATGTTTGGTTCATTAATTCAGTATAGTGGATTATTATCAATAATTGGAATAATTAAAAAAAATATACTTACAAAATTTCAAAATTTTTTTTTAGTAATTGCTACTTTGTCATCGCCTGTTCTTCTATTCCTCTTGACTTCAGCCAAGCCACAATTGTTATATGTAGGATGTATTTCTTTGTGTTATTCATTAATTTTTTTTTCTAAAAAAAATCAAAATATAAAAAGTTTTTTAAAAAATATTTTTTTTATTGTTACCTTATTATTAAGTGCAATAACCGCAAAATTTTCTTTTTTTTTAAGTTTTATAATATTATTTATTTGTATCTCATATCAGGCATTTAAAAAAAAATTATTTTTAAAATTTAACATAATTTTTTTATTATTATTTATAATAATTCTTTTTCCACAAATATTGTGGAGATTTTTAAATTATAATGGTAGTATTTTTTCTTCAATATTTCCTTTACCTTTACATTTATATGGATACGATAATTTTTATAATTCTCTAGCCTCATGCGGCTATGATGGATGTTTTCCTTATTGGTTAATATTTCCAATTAGCATTGATAAGGTAACCGAGTTTTTAGGTTATTCATTCTTTATAGTATTTTTTTTTTATAATTATAAAAATCACCCAGTTAAAATAACATTTCTAGTTTCTTTCTTATTTTTTATTTTTGCTAATAAATTTGGACCCAATTCGGCAAGATTCTACCTTGAACCATTATTATGGATTTTAATTTGCGCTTCTAGAACATCTATAAACATTAAAACTATTTATTTTACGATATTTAAATATTTAATTTATTTACAAAGTTTTTTTGTAATAGCCTCCTCTTTATTTGGAGTTTATTATATTAGCAAAGGCTCTTTATCCGAAAAGTTAAGAAAGTCGGTAATGTTAAATAACGCTTCTGGCTATGGCTTGCACGAATGGGCAAATAAAGTTTTGCCCAAGGATAGTGTTGTAATAGACACTCATAGATCTATATCTTTATTAAATAGAAAAGTAATACCTTCTGATTTTTTGAATTATATAAATTTTAATAATAATCAGTCATTATATTATATCGATTTATTAAAAAATAAAAAACCTACCCATATAATCTTTTATGGAAATAAAGAAAAATATTCTATTTTCGAGAAATGTTTAAAACAACAATTGTATTTCAAAGAAGATGTAGGAAAAGATGAAAGAAGAAATCCATTTTCAGAACAAAAAAAATATGACGGGTATATTTATAGTTTAGATTATAATTTATTACCAGATTGCATTTTAGGAATCGGTCATAAGTAAACTAAATTAAAAATAAAATATTATGATAAATTTTTATGGCTTAATGTATTTTTCTCAGAAAGATTTAAATCCAAATCTGTCGATTAAATATATGCATAATAAAAATAGAATTTTTTGTAAGAATGCTGAGAACTTATCTCATTCATTAACTAAACAGGGTCTTAAATTTACGTTATTAACAAATAATAAAATTAAGTGTCTAAAATATTTAGATGCAAAAGTTGAAGTTGTAGAAATAAAATTTAATAATTTGTTAAAATATCCAATTAAATTTAATTCTGCCCATTATAAAATTGATGTTTTAAAATATTTATCCAAAAAAAAAACAATGAGTTGCCTTATTGATTTAGACGTTATTGCTATTAATAAAATTCCTAATTTTTTTTTTAGATGCAAAAAAAAAAAAATAAACATGCTTTATGATTTGCACCCAAAAAAAAGATATCATAATAATATTCTAAACAGCCTAAATATTTGTAATAATAGTGATAGTAATTTAGGAAAGCATTGGTATGGGGGAGAATTTATTTTTGCCACACCAAAATTTTTTTTTAGAATTCATAAAGAGATTATTGATAAAATATATATTAATTATATTAAGAATTATAATAAATTATATCATGTTGGAGATGAAATGCTGTTAAATGCAGCTATTCAAAATTTAGGAAAAAAAATTTCTTTTATTGAAATCAGTCAAAAAAAAATAATTTCTAGATATTGGAGTATCAATACAATCGAAAAAAAAAAAAATATTAAAAATTACTTAAATTCTTTTTTATTACATTTGCCTGCTGATAAGAAATATTTGTCCAAAATTAATATGCTCTCAATTGATTATAATGAATTTAAAAAATTTTATTTAAATTATTTAAATTCGTTCAAAAAAATTATTTATAATAAACTTCAATTTTTATATCGAAGGATTTATGGTTATTTATATTTGTAAGATATTTTTGAAAATTATATTATTTCCTTATAAAAAACTTAAAATATTTTTTATTAAAAAATTAATATTAAAAAATAATAAAATATTAGATCAAACAAAGTTTAACATAATCTATAAACTAAATTATTGGTCCAACAATTTTTCAAGAAGTGGAAATGGATCTACAATGGAATATACTTATAATTTAAGAAAAAAATTACCTCAATTAATTAAAAATTATAACATTAATAGTATTTTAGATTGCCCTTGTGGAGATTTTTTTTGGATGCAAAATTTTTTAAAAGTAAATAAGTTAAGCTATTATATTGGTGGTGATATTGTTCCAGATTTAATCAAAAAAAATAATAAACTTTATTCGAATAAATTGATTTCTTTTAAATTACTAGATATTAGATTTGATGAATTGCCTAAGGCTGATCTTTTAATTTGTCGCGATCTTTTTATTCATTTTTCATTTAACGATATAATGACTACTTTATCAAATTTTATAAAATCTAAAGTTAAATTTATATTGTTTAGTCATAATTGTTTAACAGATAATTTTATTAACAAAGATATTTCAACAGGAGAATATAGAAAAATTAATTTATTTAAAAAGCCTTTTAATTTAAAAGGTTCACTAATGAATATTAAAGATGGTCCGCAAAATAATCAATCTGATTATCGTATTATGTCACTATTTAGTAGAAATCAAATTTACAATTTATTAAAAATCAAAAAAAAATAGTTCACTTATTATTTTTTTACACTTAAATTTTATACCAATTCTTGTAATTAATATATTTTTTATCTTTATTAATAAAAATTGACATTAAGTTTCCCTGTTTCTTGAAAAAAAAGAAAAATATTGTTAACAATAGATTTATTGCTACAGACTTAAAAAATTTAAAATGAAATGAATAATTAAAAATAATATTATGTTCAATTTCAGGTTTGTAAGAATTAAATAATTTAAAAATTTCTTTTTCTGTCCATCTAAAAACATAATTTGGAACGCTAGTATTATCAACTCCGCCAAAATTTACATTTTTTTTTATAGCTGAAATTTCATAATCTTCTGAAATGCCAAGTTTACATGCAATTCGGATAATTAAAGAATCGTTTGCTTCAATTATTAGAATACCTTTTTTACTAACTCTATACATTTCTAACAAGCTATTATGAGGCTTTGACGAGTGGTGAATGCAAGCATGAGCAACACAATAATCATACTCTTCGTCAGAAATATTTAAATTATAAGAATTTTGATGATTGCAGTCTAAAATATTATCATTATTATTTATATTGGAAAGAGTAAAGTTTTTATAACCAAGTTCTTGAAATATAATTTTGTCTAATTCACCCGACCCAATAACTAATATTCTACTGTTTTTATCTTTTATAAATTGATTTAAATTATTTTTATAAAACTCTTTTCTATCAGCAATTATCATAATTTTAATATTGTGATTGTATAATTAAAAATTATTAGTTGAATATTTTATACTTAAAAACTTTTATAACAGCTTCAAAAGCATCTTTTAATTTAATCTTCTTTCCTTCCTCATATGTTCTGCCATTATAAGAAACACCAACCTCGTATATCTTTTTTTTTAATTTTGCAATTTTCATTATCATTTCAATTTCTATTGCAAATGAATTTTCTTTTAAATTGAGCTCTTTTATGGAATTGCTTCTAAATACTTTTAGTCCAGTTTCGACATCAGTAAAATTTATATTTGTTAGAAAATTTACTAATAGAGTAATGATACAATTAGCGATTCTGTGTGAAAAATATAATACTCTTTGAGGTTTATCCCCTTTAAATCTTGAGCCCAGAACAATATCTGCGTTATTATTTATAATAGGCTGCAATAGAATTGAATAATCATTTGGATCGTATTCTAGATCGGCATCTTGTATTATTACAACATCTCCAGATATATAATTTAAGGCTTGTTTGATGCCATAACCTTTGCCTAAATTTTTTTCACCTAGAATAATTTTTTTATAAAAATTCTTATTTTTTAATAATATTTCTCTTGTTCCGTCATTAGAAAAATCATCATAAATTATAATTTCGAGATCAAAATTATTTTTTTGAGCATTTATTTTTTCAAGTATTTGTAAAATAGTTTTTTCTTCATTAAAGACAGGTACGATAATACTAATAATCATCTAAATAATCATATATTATATTTAAATATCAAACAATTTTAAAATTTTATTCATGATATCAATAGTAGTTCCCACATTAAATGAAAATAAAAATATATATCCATTTATTTCTAGTACAAAAAAATTAAACTTCATATTCGAAGTAATTTTTGTTGATGATAGCTCAACAGACAATACAACAGAGACAATAAAGCGGTTAATAAAATGTAAAAAAAATTACAGAATTATTATTAGAAAAAAAAATAGAGATTTGAGTCAGTCAGTACTAGAGGGTGTCAAAAAAGCAAAATTTAACATCATAATAGTTATGGATGTTGATTTGCAGCATGACATGAGATTTTGCAATAAACTTTTTGAAAAATTTAAAAAAAAAAAATTAGATATGGTGATTGGTTCAAGATTTCTGCTGAATAATTTTAAAGCAAATATCGGTTACTTTAGATCTATTGTCTCGCTTTTTACTATTTTAATGATTAATTATTTTTTTAAAAAAAAATCTACAGATCCATTATCTGGTTTTTTTATATTTAAAAAATATTTATTATTAGATTATAAGAAAAATTTTTTTTTAAAAGGATATAAGATATTATTCGATATATTATATAATGGAAAAAAAAAAATATTTTTAGAAGATATATCGATTATTTTTAGAGAAAGAAAATTAGAAAAGTCAAAATTTAATTTTAGAATAATATTTATATTTTTTATTCAAATATTTTATACAAAATTTAGAACTTTACTGAATAAATAAGGTAAATTAGTAAAAGTTTTTTTATAATTAAATTTAGATCAGAAAAATTACCAAAGATAATGATGTTTTTTTTATTTATAATTAACAAAAAAATCTATATTTAAAAAGTGTTATAATTGCCTTGACTCCATCAATAAATTTAATTTTTTTTCCTTCATTATAATTTCTACCACGATACGCAATAGGAGTTTCTTCAATTTTAATTTTTTGTAAACCTATTTTCGTTGTAATTTCTGGACAAAAACTAAAATCATTCTCTTTTAATTTAATTTTAAAAAAAATATCACTAGTAAACATTTTATAACATGTATGTGCGTCAGTTAATTTCTGATTATTTAATATGTTAGATATTATTGTTAAAATGTGATTAAAAAATATCCTCAGAACAGAAGAAAAATTTTTTAACAAATATCTTTTTTTTCCAAGAACTCGAGAGCCATAAACGACTTTGTGACCTTTTTTTATGTAATTTAAAAGATTCTGATAATCTTTCGGATCATACTCTAAATCTGCATCTTGAATTATGACAACGCTACCACTGACATATTTTTTTGCTGATTTTATAGCGGCTCCTTTACCAAGATTTTTAGTATGACGAATTAATTTATAAATTTTATTATTATTTTTTTTTAGTATCTTAAAAGTATTGTCATTAGAGCCATCATCTACAACTATAATTTGTTTTTTTATAAACTTTAACTTATAGATTTTATTTAAAACTTTTTGGATAGTATTTTGTTCATTATAAACTGGTATAATAATAGACAGCTTATCTTTAAATATCGTCATTAAATGGATATTTTATTATTTTCAATATTAACAAACTTTTTATATTTTTGTAGCGGCAGCATTTTTATAAAAAAAATAAAAGAAGACTTTCATAGTCAGTTTAAAGTTTACATTCTAGGTGTAATATTTGTATCATTTATTTCTTTATTATTAAATTTCTTTACAGCGCTAAACCCTAATGTAAATTCGATTTTATATCTTATTATATTTTTTGCATTTATAATTAAAACAAAATTTATTTTAAATAAGCAACATTTAATTTTTCTATTAGTATCTTCTCTTATTACATTTTTATTATTAATTTATAGTAATGTGAATCGACCCGATGCTGGCCTGTATCACCTGCCGTACATTTCAATTATTAATGAAAATAAGATAATATTTGGACTTAGCAACATTCATTTTAGGTTTGGACATATATCAATACTGCAATATTTATCGGCAATTAATAATAATTATTTATTTTTAGAAAATGGAATTAGTATCCCATTAGCAAGTATAGTGTCTTTTTTTTATATTTATTTTTTTTATGATGTCTGGAAAATTATAAGTAAGAAAGAAAAAATAAGTCTTAGTAAATACTTTTCATTATCTATTGTAATTTATATTGCCTTCAAAATTACAGATTATAGTAATTTTGGCAATGATGCAGTAGCTCATTTGTCCTTTTTTTATTTAGTGTCATACATCTTAACTAATGAGATAAAAAAAATAAATTTTAATTTTATTTTAGCAATTGCTGTTTTTGCATTTATTAACAAAACGACTTTAGGATTTATTTTTATTATTCCTATTATAATTTTTTTTTTGCAAAATAAATTTAATTTAAAGAAATTTTTTTTTACAATATTTTCTCCACCTTCTTTACTATTGTATCTGTGGTTGATAAAAAATATTATTATAAGTGGCTGTGCTATTTATCCGTTAACAATAACTTGTTTTAAACAGTTTTCTTGGACAAATATACAAAAGACAACAGACATTAGCATTGAAAGTAATGCCTGGGCAAAAGGATGGCCTGACAGAGTAGAAGAAAAAAATTTATCTATGGTAGAATTCTCTAAAAATTTTAATTGGTTTGAGGCTTGGCGTCAAAAACATTTAAACTATATATTAAGAATTTTAATTCCGTATGTAATAATTTTATTTTTTATAATTTTTTATATAAAACTTAATTCAAAAAATGAAAATATTTACAATAATAAAGATTTTAAAATTAGGTTTTTTTTATCTTGCATTACAAGTTTAGTTGGCACAGCTTTTTTCTTTTTCTTATTTCCCCTATATAGATATGGTTATTCCTATGTCATAACCATAATAGCATTGCTTTTTATATTAATGATTAAAAATAATTTATTTAATAAAAAAAATATTACTGTTTTTAAATTTTTTTTTATTATTTGTTTCTTCTTAATTTTAGGAAAGCAGTTGTTCAAAAATTTTAAAAATTCTGTCAATACTCCCTGGCCTAATTTATATACTCTAGACCTTAACGGTGAAATTTATTTAAAAAAAAAAATTAAAATTGGTGAAAACTTTACTTATTATTTAGCAGATAAAGGTGATAATTTGTGTATGTATAGTAAAACAATATGCACTTCATATATTATTAATAATGTAAAATATTCAATAAAAAAAAATTATCTATTTTTGAATGTAAAACCAATTTAAGAGTTAAATAATTATCATATAATGATTTGATAAAAATAAACTACTATAAAAAAAATTACTTAATATTTATATTATAGACAGAAATGATTGTTTTATGAAAAAAATTGTATCTGTTAAATTTTAAATGAGTAAAGTTTTTTATATCAATTTATTATGATGGATTATGCTATTAGTTTATGTAAAGTATCTTAAAAAAAAACCCAGATATTTTAACTACCCTAAATATGAATATTGCAGAAATTGGTTTAAATCATTTAGGAAACATTAATTACCTAAATAGTTACATAAAAAAAATAGCCAAAACAAATGTTGATGCCGTAACTATACAAATTCTTAAAAAAGAAGATTTAATAGAAAAAAAATTAATTTTTTGTCACTTAAGTGCCCATGATATTGATCAATTCATTTATAAAATAAAAAATATCAATAAAAAAGTAGGTTTAGCTTTAGGAAACGTAAGCATTATAGAAAATTTAAAAAATTTGAAAAAAATTGATTTTTTTAAAGTATTAAGCAAAGATTTTAATAACCAGAAATTAATAAAATTTATTTTATTAAAAACATCGGCAAAAATTTATTTATCAACTGGCTATGCTAATGAAAAAGATATAAATTTCCTATTAAAAAAGATAAAATTATTCAAAAAACGTATATTTCTTATTTATACAGATTTTAATAAAAATTTAAAAATATCAAATTTAATTAACATCGAATTAATGAAAAGAAAATTTAACTGCAAAATTGCATATGGAAATCATAGTCATAATAAAAAAATGATTATTTATTCTCAAATTTATAACCCCGAGTCTGTCTTTTTTTATGTAAAAAATAATTTTAGAAAACTAAAAAAATTTATTTTTCCAGATCATTTTCATGCCTTAAATATAAATGAATTAGAAAATTATATAAAAAAATTAAAATAATATGAGTAGTGACTTTAAAAATAAATTAGCATTAGTTACGGCCTCAACCAAGGGTATTGGGTTTGCAATAGCAAACGAATTATTGGCTAATGGAGCAAAAGTAATAATGTGTGGTAGCAAAAGTCGAAATATTCGAGATGCTAGTAAAATAATAAAAAGTTTATATGACAAAAATAGTTATCTAATAATTAAATGTGATATTTCCAAAGAGCTAGAAGTTTTAAAAATGATAAAATTAATAAATAATAAGTTTAATAAACCTGTCGAAATTTTAGTTAATAGTTCAGGAGGACCAAAAGTAAAAAATATTATTCAAACAAGTTATGATGAATGGAAACAGGCTATAAACAGCAACCTTTTGAGCACAATATTAGTAACTAAATTAATTTTACCTCAAATGATAAAAAATAGATGGGGAAGAATTATAAATTTAACGTCATTAACAGCTAAAGAGCCCGCTAAGTTTATGTCATTATCAAATGTTACTAGAGCCGGAGTAGTGGCTTTTGGAAAGACATTATCGAAAGAATTAAATGGAAGCGGTATAACGGTAAATAATATTCTAACAGGGGCCGTCATGACTGAAAGATTTAATAATTTATTAAATATAAGATCAAAAGCAAATAACATAAAATCTTCTGTAATGTTAAAAAAAATTATAAAAGACATACCATCGGGATACATTGCATCTCCTGATGAGTTCGCAAAAATTATTTTATTTTTATGTTCTAAAGAAGCAAATTATTTAAATGGAGTAGCTCTAAATATTGATGGTGGAGTAGCCAGCTCTAATATTTAAAATAAAATAAAGCTTTGAAAATTGATCAAGTCGTGTATTTAAAAAAAAGCATAACAGACCTAACTCATAATAGTTTTAGATAAAACAAACTATATGAAAAGAATCTAGAATATATTTGTTTTTTTTAATTATTAATAGATAAATTGGTAATGCAAAATTGAAATCACAATTAAAATTCATTTAAAGATTATTAGAAAATGATTAAAAAAATTATAATTTTTGGATCTAATTTCGGATCAATCGTTCATATTAATGCAATAAAGAAGTTAAAAAGTTTGTTAAAAATTTCAGCTTGCAGTCCAAATATAAAAAAAAAAATAACAATAAAAAGTATCAAATTGAATTTTTTTAACAACATCTAGTAGGTAGTGATTCTCTATTACAAAAACCCCATCTTTAGTGAGTAACTTTTTTGCTGCTAAAATAAATTCTTTTAAATTATTAGTGTGCGCAAATACGTTTGTTGTAGTTATAATCTTTGCTTTTCCATATTTTTTTTTTGATTAATGATGAGGTTTTGGTATTAAAAAAATCTTGTATAGTTGTGATTCCTTTTTTTCTTGCAAAATAAACTGTATCTGTGGAGTCTATGCCGACAGTTTTTTTTATGCCATTATTTTTAAATTCTTTAAGTAGAGAGCCATCATTGCAACCGGCGTCAACGATTAAATCTTTTTCTTTATTTAAATCATATTTTTTTATTAAAAATTTGGACATTCTTGAAAAATTTTCTACTACATCTTTTGTAATGCCAGGAAGGTAATGGTATGTTTTGGGATATAAATTTTTATCTCCAACTATAAAGTCATTTTGTAATAAAACACATGATTTACAAAACGAAACTGAAAGCGGATAAAACATTGTTTCTTTATTTCCGTTTTTAATTTCTTTTAAGTCGTCAGATAATGGTTGGAAACCTAAATCTAAAAAATTAAACAGATTATTATTGCATATTTGGCAATATTTAATTTCACCGATTCTATAAGTATGATTGGGTATTTACATTTTTCTTTTGAACTCGTATATACTCTAAATGTGCTAAAACAACATCAGATATTTTTTTTATTTATTATTGATTTATTCGATTCTATTTTTTAATTTAAATTAAAAACAATATTGATATATAAACTTTTTATATAAATTTGAGTTTATAAAAAATATTCATTAATTTTTTTTAATTATATCTCATTAGCGTTGGTTTTAAATTTTTAATAATTGTATAATTTTAAATTACCTATTTTGAGGGCATATAGGAGATTTTTTTATTATATTTACAAATGAACATCATTTATGTATAAACGCGTGCCTTGTGATTATTGCAAAGGAGTAACACCCGATCCCATTCCGAACTCGGCAGTTAAGCCCTTTAGCGCCAATGGTACTTTGTCTTAAGGCACGGAAGAGTAGGTCGTTGCCAGGCTTTAATTTTTTTTTAGAAATTCTTAATTGGCATTTCAATAAATTTTTTTTCTTTAAAATTTAATTTAAGATCTTTTTTTATATATAAATAGTCAAATAAAAAATTTTTTATAAATATATAATTATTTTTCTTTAGAATTCTGTGAGTATTATATTGTGGTCTCTCAATTAAAATACTGTCTATGATATTTCTTTTAAAATCTATTGATTTTATGACACTTTCCTCGAAACCTTCACAATCAATATCTAAAAAATTAATTCTTTTTTTGATATATTTTTTTAATTTAGAGTTTTTATATTTATAACAGGAATTTTTATCTATTTTTGACAATTGATCAGCCAAAGAAATACCCAATTTTTTTTTTTTAAAATTAGAAATAATTATTTGATGACAATATGAATTGTTACGAAATTTAAGTAATTGCTTGAAATTTATATTATTAGGCTCGAATAGCAAGCCTGACCAATTATAGAATTTTTCAAATAATATTGTGTTGGAATTACTAATCCCATCATAAGCACCAACATCAATAAAAAAGAGGTTTTTTTTATATCGAAAAATATTTTTTATTATCCAAGTATCTTGATTAAATGATGAAAAACTAGTTTTTATGTTATATTTTAAAAATAACTTATTTTTTATAGAAAGAACACTAAGATAAATAGAAAATATTTTGTGTAGATATTTTTCAAGGGCTTTATTTGATAATATTTTTTTACAGTATGTAAATATTTTATATTTAATCATTTTTTTAATTGAGGAAAATATCAAATAAAGATTTAATAAGTATTTCTAAAGAGGTATAAATATATATTATTTAATTTTTATTTTATAGTATTTTAAATCTTGGATAGTTAAAGAAAATAATGAAAGTTATTAAAAATATATGAAAAAAATGATAAGTTTCATTGCACCAGTTTATAATGAAGAAGAAAATATAAACCGGTTTATTAATCAATTAAAAAAAATTAAGATTAATAAATATAAAAAAGAAATCATTATTATTGATAATAATTCTAAAGATAATTCAAAAAATGAAATTTTAAAGAGTAAAATTAAATACTATTGTGAAAAAAAAATTGGATATGGATATGCATTAAAAAAAGGACTAAATTTAGCGAAAGGTGATTTTCTGGTTACTATTGAACCAGATAATACTTTCGAGATTAAAGATATTTATAAGTTTCTAAATTATATTGATTATTTTGACTGCGTTTTTGGTACTAGAACATCTAAATCCACTATAGCAAAAGAAGCAAAAATGGGAAAGTTTTTAAGATATGGCAATATTTTTGTTGCAAAAATAATAGAATATTTATTTTTTGGACCAACTTTAAGTGATGTGGGCTGTACTTTTAAAATGTTTAAAAAAAAAAATTATAACAAAATAAAAAATAAAATTTTTGTTAACGATAGTACTTTTCAAGCGGAGTTAATGATTCGCTTTATTCAATGTCGAAGCAAAATTGTTGAAATTCCTATTTTTTATAATAAAAGAATAGGTAATTCTAAAATTACTTATAATTTTATTAGTTCTTTCGTATTAGGAGTAAAAATGATCTTACTCATCTTTAAGAATAGGATCTGTAAATAAAATTAATATTTATGCACATTTTCATTACAGGCATAGCAGGATTTCTAGGTTCTAATCTTGCTGAATTTTATTTAAAAAAGAATTTTAAAGTTTCTGGTTGCGATAATCTAGTTGGGGGAACTTTAGATAATATTGATCAAAATAAGATAAATTTTTTTAAGGCTAGTTGTGAGGATTTTGCCACAATGAAGAAAATTATAAAAAATGTAGATGTATTATGTCATGCGGCTGCTTATGCACATGAGGGTTTATCTAGCTTTTCACCATTTTTGATATCTAATAGTAATGTAACAGGTTCTGTATCTGTATTTACGGCTGCGATTGTAAATAAAGTAAAACGAATTGTATATTGTTCATCTATGGCGAGATATGGAAATATTAAAATTCCATTTAGAGAAGATGACGAATTAAAACCAGTAGATCCCTATGGAGTTTCAAAAGTTGCTGCGGAAAATATATTAAAAATATTAAGCAAAACTCATAACATTGAATATAATATCGCAGTTCCACATAACATAATTGGACCAAAGCAAAAATATGATGATCCTTATAGAAATGTAGTATCGATTATGATTAATTTAATGCTTCAAAAAAAATCTCCGATTATTTATGGTGATGGACATCAAAAAAGAACTTTTTCAGATATAGATGATTGTATTTATTGTTTAGATAAA
>Ga0164293_10001098_pt1 | contig 22590 bp, 21 predicted proteins | sample GEODES118metaG_FD_111487 | JGI IMG/M metagenome (GOLD analysis project Ga0164293, IMG submission 111487) | Eutrophic lake water microbial communities from Lake Mendota, Wisconsin, USA - GEODES118 metaG | ecosystem: Environmental > Aquatic > Freshwater > Lake | place: USA: Lake Mendota...
AACAGGCACACCCGTTTTTGCCAAAAAAGGCGAGAGCTTGGTTGAGTATTGGGAATACACCCACAAGATTTTTGAATGGCCAGGCGACAAGCAAGCCAACATGATCTTGGATGATGGTGGCGATGCCACATTGTTGCTGCATCTGGGCACCAAAGCGGAATCTGATCTTTCCGTCTTGAACAACCCTGGCTCTGAAGAAGAAGTCGTTTTGTTTGCGGCCATCAAGGCACAAATCAAGAAAGATCCAAAGTGGTACTCCACGCGTTTGGCTCAAATCAAGGGCGTTACCGAAGAGACAACGACAGGCGTGCTGCGTTTGTATCAAATGTCCAAAAAAGGCGAGCTGGCCTTTGCTGCGATTAACGTCAACGACTCAGTGACCAAGTCGAAGTTCGACAACTTGTACGGCTGCCGTGAGTCCTTGGTTGATGCAATTAAGCGTGCAACCGATGTGATGATTGCAGGCAAGATTGCGGTTGTGGCTGGTTACGGCGACGTGGGTAAGGGTTCGGCTCAGGCGCTGGCGGCTTTGCGTGCACAGGTTTGGGTCACCGAAATCGATCCAATCTGCGCGCTGCAAGCTGCGATGGAAGGCTTCAAAGTCGTCACCATGGAAGAAGCAGCAGACAAGGCTGATATTTTCGTGACTGCAACGGGTAACTACAACGTGATCACACGTGCACACATGGACCGTATGAAAGATCAGGCCATCGTTTGCAACATCGGTCACTTCGATAACGAAATTGATGTTGTCGGTATTGAGAATCTTCAGTGGGAAGAGATCAAGCCACAGGTCGATCACGTGATTTTCCCTGACGGCAAGCGCATCATCTTGTTGGCAAAGGGCCGTTTGGTGAACTTGGGCTGCGGTACGGGTCACCCATCGTTCGTGATGTCGTCCTCGTTTACCAACCAGACGATTGCACAGATCGAATTGTTCAGCCGCAACGACCAGTACAAGTCGGGACAGGTTTATGTGTTGCCTAAGCACCTCGATGAGAAAGTTGCACGTTTGCACCTCAAGAAGATTGGCGCCAACTTGACCACACTGACCCCGCAGCAAGCGGCCTATATCAGTGTCAAGACGGAAGGCCCATTCAAGGGTGATGCATACCGCTATTGATGTTTAGTAGTAAACGGATGCGTGCTGGACTGTCTTGTACGCATCCGCGAGCAGTGCTCAACGGAGATAGAAATGATGACATTATTGTTAGTCTGGATATTGAACGCTGTTGCACTGCTTGTCGTGGCCTACGTATTGCCAGGCATCGTCGTCGCGAGTTTTGGTTCGGCCATGTTGGCGGCGCTAGTGTTGGGCTTGATCAACATGTTGGTCAAGCCAGTTTTGATTCTATTGACGCTGCCAATCACCGTCGTCACCCTTGGCTTGTTTTTGCTGGTCTTAAACGCACTTATGTTTTGGATGGCAGGCTCTATGCTGAAAGGGTTTCAGGTTAATGGCTTTTGGTGGGCAGTTGGCGGTGCAATTCTCTACAGCCTGATTTCGGGCTTTCTATCGAACTTGATCAATCAATGAGCACTCATGATAAACAGGCGTTTAGCCTGGAGTTTTTTCCGCCTCGCGATGCCGCTGCCCAGCAGCGGCTGGTAGAGGGTGCGAAACAGATGCTGGTGATTCAGCCGCACTACGTCAGCGTGACGTTCGGTGCAGGTGGCTCGACACGCGAAGGCACGCTCGATACCGTGCGTACCATGCGCGATTTAGGCTGTGACGCTGCGCCGCATTTGTCGTGTATTGGTGCGTCGCATGACGATTTGCGCGCGTTGTTGCAGCGTTATCGTCAGGAAGGCGTTAAGCGTATCGTCGCGTTGCGTGGCGATATGCCCTCCGGTATGGGTGCTGATGCAGCAGGGGCGTTGCGCCATGCGAACGATCTAGTTGAATTTATCCGTAAAGAGACCGGCGACTGGTTTCACATTGAAGTGGCTGCCTACCCAGAGATGCATCCGCAGGCAGCGAGCCCAGAACAAGACTTAATGCACTTCGTGCGCAAAGTGCGTGCGGGTGCAGATAGCGCGATTACCCAGTATTTTTTCAACGCTGATGCGTATTTTGATTTTGTCGATCGCGTACAGGCCAAGGGCATTGATATACCGATCGTGCCAGGCATCATGCCGATTACCAATTACACACAATTGATGCGCTTCTCGGACATGTGCGGCGCAGAGGTGCCTCGCTGGATTCGTTTGCGCTTAGCTGAACTGGGCGATGACAAGGAGTCGCTTCGCGCGTTTGGTGCGGATGTTGTGACGGACCTGTGTGAGACCTTGCTCGACAACGGTGTGCCAGGTTTGCATTTCTACACGCTTAACAACGCCGAGGCGACGTTGGCGATCTGGCGCGGCTTGCAAGGCTAGTAGGGCAGCACGGTGCATAAAAAAGGGAGTCTCGTAGAGAGACTCCCTTTTTTTACGGCTGCGTACTCAGGTGGCCGACTAGACCAACCTGCTTACAAAACTTAGTCAGCGTACTGACCTGCTGCCTTCAGCAATGGCGCCCACTTGGCGATCTCATCCTTGACCCAGGCTTGCAACGCTGCAGGCGTTTGCTTGGCTTCAGGGACGATGACTGCACCGAGGTCTGCTGCTTTAGCAATCACAGATGGATCTTTCAGCGCGGCCTTCAGTGCTTCATTCAGGCGCGCAGCGACCGGAGCTGGAATGTTCTTGGGGCCATACACGCCATGCCAAACCACGATTTCAAAATCCTTGAGGCCACCTTCACGTAGAGTTGGGGTGTCTGGCAGGTAGGACAGACGCTCGGCTGAGGTCACACCGTACAGCTTGACTGTTTTTGCCTTGATCTGTGCAAGTGTTTGTGTGGTCTGGTCGCACAAGACGTCCAATTGACCGCCCACGAGCGCGATCATCGCAGGACCGGTTCCTGAGTAAGGGATGGCAGTAAAGCCGACACCTAATGCTTGTTGCAAGAGGGTGCCACAAAGTTGTGACACAGCGCCCAAGCCTGCGTTTGCCAGGTTGATTTTATTACCCTGTGCTTTTGCATACGCAATGAACTCGGCCATATTGTTGGGTGGTAGATCTTTACGACCGAGCAGCGTCATGGGGACGTCAGCAACCAGACCCACATAGGTGAAGTCAGTTAATGCATTGAATGGCAGTTTGCGGTAGAGCGTTGGCGCAGTTGCCATTCCATTGTGATGGATGAGCAATGTGTAGCCATCAGCCGGCGCCTTGGCAACGAAGGCAGACGCAATGGTTCCGCCGGCACCAGCACGGTTTTCAATAACAACGGATTGACCGAGGTTTTTGGTCATCGCGACAGCTAGGGTGCGGGCCAAAATGTCGGTTGGACCACCAGCAGCGAAGGGTACGACCAGCGTGACTGGCTTGGTTGGAAAGGTTTGTGCCATCGCTGAGCCAGTGAAGGCCGCTGAGAGCAAGCCAGCAGCAAGCATCAGACCGCGTAGCGTTTTAGAAAAATTCATGTAGTACTCCGATCAGTGAAGGGCAAAATCGTTGGGAGCCACCGTAGCAGTCGCAGAGCCCGATTTTAACGTGATCCCGTCCCTTTGCGGCGCAATTGCCCCTACAGCGGTGCTTTCGGTACCCAGCCCGTCGGGGTAGCCACCGCATCGAGTACAAAATCATGCGCTGCAGCCTGAAACCCAGCATCTTCGGGGATGCGGGCCTCGTTCCAGGCGATTCCAAGTGTCACAAGGGAACGGTTATCCTCGATAAGTTTGGCGAGGGTCCGGTCGTAATACCCACCTCCATAGCCTAGACGCTCAGCCTGAGGGCTGAACCCAAGTGTCGGAACCAGCACGACGTCGGGAGCGATTGGCCCGGTGCGCGCGGGTTCAGACACCCCAAAGGCGCCTTCACTCAGAGCGTCGCTGGGCAGCCAGCGATGAAACTCCAGCGGGACCCCGGGGCCAGCGACTGCGGGCAGGGCAACATGAGCCCCTTGCTCGTGCAGCCAAATCAGCAAGGGACGGATGTCCGGCTCATCGGCCAGAGGCCAAAATCCGGCGACGATTCTGCCTCGCAGAGTGGGTTCACCACGCTGGCTGAACCAGGTGCGTACTTGTGCACAAAGCAAGTTGCTGTGCCGTTGACGCTGATCAACTGGAATAGCGTTACGGAGGTCGCGAAGGCGCATCCTGAGCGTGTCTGCGTTATTCTTCAACATATAGGAGCGTTGACCGCCAAATGTGTATTGAGAAATGGATGATGACTGTGCACGCAAGATACCAGAATATAAGGGCTGTTGTCTCAGTCGCGTTAGGATGTTTTTTGATTGCTCCGCAAGTGCAGGCGCAGCCTGCTGCACCTGCTGCCTCAACGACTGAGCAGTTTATTTTAAAAGCGGACGGAACTCTGGCGCCCGTTACGGCGCCGAAGGCGGCGCCTCGTGCTGTTGCCCCAGTCTCTGCACCTGAGGGGGCAAAGCCGAGCGCTAATGCGAATGCCAGCAGGGCAGCCAGCACTGCGCCTGCTTCAAACGCGGGAACGATTGCGGACCCTGAGTCCACGTCGGCCGCACAAGCGGTCGCCGCAGCGCGCCAAGCACTCAACAACAAACAGTTTGCGCAGCTTGCTAGTTTTATACCGAAGGCGCGCGGCGATATCTTGGCGATTTACCCCGAGTACTGGACCATGCGGACTAAGGTGTGGTCCTATAACGCAGTCGGTGCCCGCGAGGAGATCGAGGGCTTTCTGGAAAAGCACAAAGGTTCGTATCTCGCGGATCGTTTGCGCACGGACTGGATCTTGACTGCGGCACGTCAGGGCGATTTCGGGACCGTTCGCGACCTTGGCTCAGTGCGACAGGGCAGCAATAACGTGTCCTGTGCACAGCTTGAGGCCAGCCACATGACGGGGCGGCGCGCCACCGTACTGGAGGCGACAAAAGTGTTTGCCCCTGCACCAGCCTGTTGGAAATTATTTGATCAGCTTGTGGCCGATCGTGTGCTGAGCAGTGAAGACTTGCTTCCCTACTTGCAGGACGCGGTCGAAGACAACAAAACAACAGATGCACGAAAATTCGCCGCCTACATTTTTGAGCCTGCTGACCTGAGCGCCTACGACGCGATGATGGCTGGGCCCGCTAAGTGGCTGTCGTCGCAAACCGGCTCGGTTTCTGGGATGCGTGCTGAAGTGGTCGCGCTGGGTCTTGCGCGCTTAGCGCGGACTGATCTGAATGCTGCTGTTGCTGCCGCGCAAGGCACTTGGAGGTCGCGTTTACCCAAGAAAAATCTGCAATGGGCTTACGGTCAGCTCGGCTTGTGGGGGATGATGCGTCTTGATCCGACTGCCATCGATTGGTACAAGGAGTCGGGCGGGGTGCGACTGTCTGTCCATAACGAAGCTTGGCGGGTGCGAGCAGCGTTACGTCAGCCAAAGATTGACTGGGCGTGGGTGATCCGCCATATCGATCAAATGAGTGCAGCCCAGAAAGCAGACTCGACCTGGGTCTATTGGAGGGCGCGTGGGCTCGTTGCAACAGGTAAAAAAGACGAGGCACAAAAAGCCTATGCTTCGATTGCGACAGAATATAGTTTTTACGGTCAGCTCGCCGCGGAAGAACTGGGCAAGAGCATTGCGGTCCCGGATCGTCCCGCACCAGTAACCGCTCAGGAACTCAAGGAGGCGCGTTCCAACCCAGGATTGCGTCGAGCAGTCACGCTGTTTAAGCGCGGCTGGCGTACGGATGCCGTGCCTGAGTGGAATTTCACGTTGATTGGGATGACGGATCGTCAACTGCTTGCTGCAGCAGAGCTTGCAAGGCAAGAACATATTTATGATCGTGTCGTGGTGACCTCCGGACGCACTAAAAAAGAGATCGATTTCACGCAACGTTTTGTCGCGCCGTTTGAGTCGCGCGTCAGCGAGCAGGCGCGTGCTGTCGATGTCGATCCCGCCTGGGTCTATGGTTTGATTCGGCAGGAATCGCTATTCATCATGGATGCGCGCTCTCATGTGGGAGCCTCGGGGTTGATGCAGTTGATGCCCGCCACCGCTCGTTGGATGGCTGGCAAAATCGGTATGAAAGATTTCACGCCGAGTAAGGTTAACGATTTTGACACCAACACTAAGCTTGGTACCAGTTACTTGAGTATGGTGCAGTCTGATTTAGGGGGATCGCAAGTGCTGGCAAGCGCCGGCTACAACGCAGGCCCTGGTCGGCCAATGTTGTGGCGTTCACGCTTAAGCGGACCGGTTGAGGGAGCCATTTTTGCTGAGACGATTCCGTTTAACGAAACACGTGACTACGTAAAAAAAGTGATGTCTAACGCGACCTATTATGCCGCGTTGTTCAGTGGTCAACCCCAATCGCTTAAGCAGCGTTTGGGACAGATCGAGCCTCAACCTTACGCACGCAGCCCGTTGCCGTGAGCGCGGACCCCGTCGTCGTTGGCTTACAGGCCTATGTCGTCGGCGGCGCTGTACGCGATGCCTTGCTCGGTCTGCCACATGGAGATCGAGATTGGGTTGTAGTGGGTGCAACACCCGAAGAGATGGTGAAGCGGGGGTTCATTCCTGTCGGGGGCGACTTTCCGGTTTTTTTGCATCCCCAAACAAAAGAAGAATATGCGCTTGCCAGAACGGAGCGTAAGTCTGGTCGTGGTTATAAAGGCTTCACGTTTTATACGGGGGTGGATGTCACGCTCGAGGAAGATCTTCGTCGCCGTGATTTGACGGTGAACGCGATCGCACAGACCACGACGGGCGCGTTGATTGATCCCTTAAACGGGCAAGCGGATTTAAAAGGGCGTGTGTTTCGGCATGTCGGCGAGGCCTTTAAAGAGGACCCAGTTCGTATTTTGCGGCTCGCCCGCTTTGCTGCACGCTTTGTGGATTTCACCGTTGCACCCGAAACAATGGCGCTTTGTCGGGCGATGGTGGCCGAGGGTGAAGTGGATGCGTTAGTGCCCGAGCGTGTTTGGCAAGAGCTCTCGCGCGGTTTGCTGTGTGCGCAGCCTTCGCGCATGGTGCAGGTGTTGGGCGATGCGGGAGTGCTGCCCAGAGTACTGCCCCAGTGGCAGTCAAGTGAGCAGGTCCTTGCAGCGATCGATAGTTCGATGGTGCACACACTGCCACTTGAGGCACGGTATGCCTTATTTTGCTTGAGTACGGAGGATCGTGCTGGTTTGTCTCGGCAGTTGCGTGCACCCGGCGATTGCGCGGACATGGCTCGTCTTTTGCCGGTTGTTCTCGAAGCATGCCAGGCCCAGCAGAGTGCAGAGTCCGTCCTGAACCTGTTTGAAGTGTGCGATGCCCTGCGTAAGCCAGATCGCTTGCGTGCGCTGTTGCGCACGGCTGCCGTCGTGGCTGATTTAAATGTCGCGCAATGGGAAGCGCGCTTGACATGCGTACTGGGTGTGGATGCAGGGAAGGCTGCACAACAGGCAAACCAACCCTCAGAGATCAAAGCGGCTGTGCGTCAGGCGAGACTCAACGCCTTAGCGCGAGTGACCTGAAGCGTTGTCCTTCAAGATCAGCACCTAAAGTGAGCCGCGTCGATCGCTGCGGACGAAACCCATTAACGGCTCGACGACGCCACGCCCAAGGGCGATGACTTTAAATAGCTCGCCCATTTCCGCTTCAGAAATCAGTTTTTGTACGGCCCCGTTGGTTTGAACCTGTAACTGTTCGGACTCGGGTGCGTAGGCAGCGAGAATGTCAGCCAAGCCCGCATTCAACAGAAAACGCGCCTGAGAGGTGTAGCCCAGGACGTCTAGCCCTGCTGTCTGCGCCGCGTGTGCAATAGCGGTGAAGTCCACATGCGCAGTGATATCCTGCAGGCCAGGAGCAAGAAAGACATCATCATGTGCCCGGTGCTGGATGTGACACATCAATGTGCCCCGATGTCGCTGTGGGTGGTAATACTCGTGACGTGGAAAACCATAATCGATCAAGAGTGCTGCACCTCGCGTCAACCATGCGCCTAGATTGTTGATCCAGGCTTCGGCTTGTAAATTGATTTCCGAACGATAGTCAGGCAGCGGAGGCATCCGGCTCTGCATGATACGTGTGAGTGCGTCTGATGCGGGGCGGTCTTCAAAAACAAAACCTAGCGTGGGATTCTCTGGTGTCGCATTCCCCGATGCGGTGTTCTCGAGCGCGACCGACTTTACGCCGCGAATTTGTAGGCTGCCGTATTCGCTCCAGCAAAACATGTCGACGGGCATGGCGTCTAGCACTTCATTGGCAACCACGCAGCCTGCAAACTGTTCGGGAGTGCGTTCGAGCCATTGCACGCGAGTACCCCAGCGAGAAAGCCGCTGTTGTTGTCTGTGCTTGAGGTCTGCCGACACTTCGAGGATGAAGTAGTGGACGAGGAGACCTTGTGCATCAAGCGCTTCGAGAATATCTTGCGCTAACGCACCGCTACCTGCGCCAAACTCAAGCACCTGCGTGGTATCGGTTTGTTTCAAGACCTCAGCGATTTGTCTGGCGAGTGTCTGACCAAATAACGGAGTGAGTTGGGGTGCGGTAACAAAATCGCCACTTAAGTGCGTTGTAGCATTTGCTTGGGTGTCTGCGAGTTTGGTGTTGCCCGCTGCGTAATAGCCTAAGCTTGGCGCATACAGCACCTGGTGCATCCATTCGCTAAACGGTATCCAGCCACCTGCTTTGGCGATCTGTTCATGCAAAAAAGCGCTGACGCGCTGGCTGTGGGCCATCGCATCAGCGCTTACCGAAATGGATGGTTCGGTTTGCACTGCTGATCTTCTTTAAAGCGTTGTTTAGCGCGCCGCTTTAACGACGACCGCCGTCAAAGTTAAAGCCGCGGCGTGCACCGGCTGCGGCACGTGGCGCGCCCGGGCGCGGTGCGCCAGTGCGTGCTGGGCCGTCGCCGCGAGGAGCGAAGGTCTTGCCACTAGGTGCAGCGGCGCGAGGTGCAAAATCACGGGCAGGGCGTGCTGATTTGCCTGCGTAGGCAGGACGATCAGAGGGGGCGCGATCTGCACGTGGGTTTGCGTAAGGATTGTCGCTGCGCGCGCGTTCGCCACTAAAGGGCTTATCACTGCGTGGTGCAAAGTTGCGCTCGCGGTCACCGCCAAAAGGACGGTCGCCGCGGGGAGCATCACCACGAGGAGTGAAAGCGGGCTTGTCGCCGCGCGGTGCAAACGCTGGACGATCACCACGTGGCGCGAAAGTACGCTCGCGATCACCAAAAGGCTTGTCAGCACGTGGTGCATCACCCCGGTAGCCTTCGCCTCGTGATGCATAGGCAGGCTTGTCACCGCGCGGTGCAAAGGCTGGTTTGTCGCCACGTGGCACAAAAGCACGTGGTTCACGTGGGCTGTAACGGTCGGTGCTACTGCCGAAACGATCGCCGCTTCGGTCGTTGCTCCAGCGGCCACCTTTTTTGCCACCGGCACCACGCGAAGCGCCCTCTGGGCGTGCGCTTGGTGTGCGTTGTGGCTCGAGCCCAGCGATCACGTCTGACTGGATGGTGTAGCCGATGAAATGTTCAATACGACGAATTTTGTGGCGCTCGCTATGCACGGCCAAGGTGAAGGCCGAGCCATCACGCCCTGCACGTCCGGTACGACCAGTGCGGTGAATATAGTCTTCTGGCTGCATGGGCAAGTCGTAGTTAATGACATGACTGATGCCCTGAACGTCGATGCCACGTGCGGCTACGTCGGTGGCGACCAATACACGTACTCGCCCATCCTGAACTTCAGAAATCGTGCGTGAGCGTTGGCGCTGGTTCATGTCGCCATGCAGCGCCATCACTGAAAAACCTGTGTCGGCAAGATGCTCGGCCAAGTCGTCTGCGCCACGCTTGGTGGCGGTGAAGACAATCGCCTGATCCATTGAGGCATCGCGCAACAAGTGGTCGAGCAGGCGCAGTTTATGACCGGAATCATCTGCGTAAAGCAGACTTTGCGTGATGTTGGCGTGGCGGTCTGACTGACCAGCCATTTCAATACGCTGCGGGTCGCGCATCATGCGTGCGGCCAATTTTGCAACCGTACCGTCAAGCGTGGCCGAGAACAAAAGTGTTTGGCGCGACTCTGGGCAACGATCCACGATGGTGTTGATGTCATCGATAAAGCCCATATCGAGCATGCGATCGGCTTCGTCGAGTACGAGGGTGTGCACTGTCGACAAATCGACACGTCGTGCTTGCAGGTGATCGAGCAGACGACCTGGTGTGGCAACCAATACATCGACGCGACGCGAGAGAGCTTTAAGCTGCGCGCCATAAGGCATGCCGCCGACTACGGTGGCTACGCGTAGATCATCGAGGTTGCTGCCGTACATCGCAGTGGCTTCGCTAACTTGCAGCGCGAGTTCGCGAGTTGGGGTCAGTACCAGCACTTGGACGCCACGGCCTTTATTGGCCGGCTTATGGGCGATGCGGTTCAGAGCAGGCAACATGAAGGCAGCAGTCTTGCCGCTACCTGTTTGCGCCGAAACCATCAGATCGGCACCGGCGAGTGCAGCAGGAATTGCCGACATCTGAACGGGCGTAGGCGTGGTGAAACCGGTACGCTCAATGGAGGATAACAAAGCGGGGGCTAGCCCCAACGAATCGAAGGACATGACTTTCCTTTTGGCCAGATAGTGGCCATTTGACGCAGCCCGGATATTGTTTGACCGGCGGTAGTCGGTTGAATCGAGCATCGTGCCGACCGAATCAACCGAACGTCTGGGCTGGAGATCCATCTATCTGGATCACACTTGCTGCCCACGAAAGGAAAGGAGGTCAGGAATCGATGATGTGTGGTCAGTGACCAGTTTTTGCCGGTTACGACTAGAAGTCAGAGGTTGGCAATGCTGTCCGTAAACCGCTGCAAATTTGTGCAGAGCCAGAATACTAACCTATTTTTTAGGGTGGGTAAACCCTTTATTTGAAAATTTATACTTTCCAGTCAATAACTTGCAGATTTTGTTGCGAAAGCCACCTATTTGCCCGCTTGAAATGCGCGCATCCTACGAAAGGGGCAGGCCCGCGTCGCGCGGATAGGGGTGAGGGGTGATTGGCACTCAGAATCAGGTGTCTGCCTTGGTCTGCAATCAGGTGTTGCTTGGCTTGCGCATGTGCGCCCCAAAGCATAAATACCTTTGGGGTACTGTCGCAGGCCACATGCCGAATCAGACAATCGGTGATGGTTTCCCAGCCAAGACGGGCATGCGATGCAGGCTGACCATCTTCGACGGTCAGCACGGTGTTTAGCAGCAACACACCTTGCTCAGTCCAGCGCGATAAGTCATTGCGTTGCAGATTTGAGGCCAACGTCAGGATGCTGTGGTCAGTCGGGTAGTTAGACTCGACTTCTGCAAGGATGTTGCGCAGGCTAGGCGGACGCTTAAACCCGTCTGGAACGGAAAACGCCAAGCCTTGCGCCTGACCGGCGCCGTGATACGGGTCTTGTCCGAGGATGACCACTTTCACGTCCTGGGGGTGCAACTCTTGCAGCGCGCGAAAAGGTGCGGCGGGATAAATCACGGCACCCTGCGAGAGTCGTTCGGACAGATATGCCGAGACCTGTTCAAGCGCCTGTCGTACGGGCGTTGCGTGCAGCGCTTCTTGCCACGACGCCCCGAGTGCGCCGACAGCCTTTGAAAGCGATGGGTTGGTGAGTCGGTTATCCAAGGGCCTGTTGCAGCGCTGCATGATAGGCAGGTATGCGCGCGAGGATGTTTATCTTGCGTGCTTCAAGTGCGGCTTGTGTGCGCACATCATGCTCGGGCGTTGCGGCCCAAACCGGTGCGGGGAAGTGCAGATCGTCATTCCAGCGCGGGATGATGTGCCAATGCAAATGGGGCACAACGTTGCCGAACGCTGCCAGATTAATTTTGTCTGGATGCAGAAGCTTGCGCTGAATCGACTCAACTAAGAACACCACACGCATCAAGGCGCTTTGTTCCTCTGCGTCCAGGTCTGTCATCTCAATCACGTGCTTGGTCCAGACCACACGTGTGAAGCCAGGGTAGGCTGCGTCTGCGGCGTCAATCACGCGAAACTGCGGTCCCTGCCAAAGCAATATTCCACCCGCGGTTTGGCAAAGTGGGCAATCTGCAAGGAGCGCCTGTTCCATGACTTTTTACGCTGCTTAGTTAGGCAAACAGTCGTGCAAGTTCAACGCCGGGGTCGGGCGCGCGCATGAAGGCCTCGCCGACCAAGAAAGCGTGCACATCGTGTTCACGCATTTTTTTGACATCGACGGGTTGCAAGATGCCGCTCTCGGTGACAACGCGCTTATCTGCGGGAATGCGTGCAAGCAGATCAATGGTAGTCTGCAGCGAAGTTTCAAACGTGCGCAAGTTGCGGTTATTGATACCGAGCAACGAGGTGTTTAGATCCAAGGCGATTTCAAGCTCTTGTGCGTCGTGCACTTCGACGAGGACGTCCATGCCGAGCTCGAAGGCGCAGGCTTCAAACTCACTCAACTGGGTAGGGGTCAAGGCCGAGACGATGAGCAAAATACAGTCGGCGCCCATCGCGCGTGCAGCGATGATTTGGTAGGGGTCGACCATGAAATCTTTACGCAAAACAGGAAGCGTGCAGGCTGCGCGCGCCTGGCGCAGATACTCATCTGCCCCCTGAAAAAACTGGACATCAGTTAGGACAGATAAGCAGGCTGCGCCGTGCGTGGCGTACGACACGGCGATCTCGGCGGGCTGGAAATTCTCGCGCAAGATGCCTTTCGAGGGCGATGCCTTTTTTACTTCGGCAATCACACCCGGAAGACCCGCTTCGATTTTTTGCTCAATCGCTTGGGCAAAGCCACGGATATCCTGGCGCGCTTTAGCGGCTTTGAGTAGTTCCGCCTCGCTCACGCGCGCGCGGTCTGCTGCGACTTCTTGGGCTTTGACGGCGAGGATTTTGTTGAGGATGTCGCTCATGCTGCAAATTTCCGGGTGTGGGCACAAAAGGCTTCGAGCTTGGCGCGTGCGGCACCGCTTGCAATCGTCTCGAAGGCCATCTCGACGCCTTGTTTAATTGTAGCGGCGTGGTTGCCCACATAAATCGCCAGACCCGCATTGTAGGCAACGATATCGCGTGCCGTGCCAGGCTTGTTATCCAGCGCCTCAAGCACACAAGCGCGAGATTCTTCTTTGCTGTTGACCCGAATGCCGCGCGTTGACACCATGTTCAAGCCGAAGTCCTCGGGGTGAATCTCGTACTCGCTGATGACGCCATCTTTGAGTTCACCCACCAGGGTGCCTGCACCTAGCGACGCTTCATCTAGACCGTCTTTGCCATGCACGATCATCACGTGACGCGAGCCAAGCAACTGCAGCACACGCACCTGAATGCCCACGAGGTCGGGATGAAACACTCCCATCAGTTGGTTGGCTGCGCTTGCAGGGTTGGTCAACGGGCCAAGAATATTAAAGATCGTGCGCACGCCGAGCTCTTTGCGAATCGGTGCAATGTTTTTCATTGCGCCGTGGTGCGCTTGGGCAAACATAAAGCCAATGCCGGTCTGCTCAATGCATTCTGCGATCTGCTCTGGTGTTAACGCCAGATTGGCACCGAGTGCCTCGAGCACATCGGCACTGCCAGACGATGATGAAGCACTGCGTCCGCCATGTTTCGCAATGGGGACACCGGCAGCTGCTGCAACAAACATTGCCGTTGTTGAAATATTAAAGGTATTACTACCGTCACCACCCGTGCCGCACATGTCGACCATGTCTTGCGGGTTGGAGATCTTTACGGGTGTTGCAAATTCGCGCATCACTTGCGCTGCAGCTGTAATTTCACCAACGGTTTCTTTTTTGACGCGCAAGCCCATGAGGAGGGCCGATGCGATTGTCGGCGACATTTCGCCACGCATCAGCATGCGCATCAAGTGCAACATTTCGTCGTGAAAAATCTCACGATGTTCGATGCAGCGATGTAGCGCTTGACTGGGAGTAATCATGCTTAGGCTCCGTAGTTGGCCGAACCGAGATCAATAAAATTGCGCAACATGGCGTGGCCGTGTTCGCTCAAAATTGACTCTGGATGAAACTGAACGCCATAAATTGGCAGCGTTTTATGGCGTACCCCCATAATCTCACCATCGGCTGTCTGCGCGGTGATTGCCAGGCAGTCGGGAATCGTTGCGCGCTCAATCGCGAGCGAGTGGTAGCGAATCACGGTGAAAGGCGAGGGTAGACCCTTGAATACGTCGGAGCCTGTGTGTGTGATCTCAGAGGTTTTGCCGTGCATGATTTGCTGGGCGCGCACAATTTTTCCGCCAAATGCAGCACCAATCGCCTGATGGCCAAGGCACACGCCTAATAACGGCACTTTGCCCGCATAACGCTTGATGACATCGATCGAAATCCCGGCTTCCGCAGGCGAGCAAGGTCCGGGCGAAATGCAAATATGGTGCGGGCGTAATGCGTCGATTTCCTCAAGCGAGATCTGGTCGTTGCGATGCACGCGAACATCTTGTCCGAGCTCACCAAAATATTGCACTAGGTTGTAGGTGAAGGAATCGTAGTTGTCGATCATCAGCAGCATGTCGGTATCCTGTTTGCCTAATTAGAACGGTTGGTCAAGACCGTTTTGCACTTGTTCTGCAGCGCGCAATACCGCGCGTGCCTTGGCTTCGGTTTCGAGCCACTCCATTTCTGGGTCCGAATCGGCCACGATGCCGGCCGCCGCTTGCACGTACAGCATGCCGTCTTTGATGATTCCGGTGCGGATGGCGATTGCGACATCCATTTCGCCGCCATAGCTTAGGTATCCTGCTGCACCGCCGTAGATGCCGCGACGCACGGGTTCGAGCTCATCAATCATTTGCATGGCACGCACTTTTGGTGCGCCGGTTAAGGTCCCCGCTGGGAACGAGGCGCGCAGTACATCCATATTGCTCATACCAGGCTCAAGGGTCCCTGTCACATTTGATACTAGGTGCATCACGTGGGAATAGCGCTCAATCACCATCGTGTCGGTGACTTCGACCGAACCGATTTTGGCCACACGACCAACATCATTGCGCGCGAGGTCAATCAACATCACGTGCTCGGCGCGCTCTTTCGGGTCGGCCAGCAGTTCGGCAGCGAGTGCGGCATCTTCTTCCGGTGTACCGCCACGCTTGCGTGTGCCCGCCAGAGGACGAATCGTGATGCAGGTTTCGGGTGCCTGACCCATAGGCGCTCCCTCGGGTAAGGGGATTGCCTCTTGGCGCACCAGAATTTCGGGCGATGCACCCACCACTTGGAAGTCGCCGAAGTTCCAGAAGTACATGTAGGGCGATGGGTTTAGCGAGCGCAGTGCTCGATACAGCGACAACGGAGAGTCACTGAAAGGCTTGGTGATCACCTGACCCACTTGCACCTGCATGAGATCGCCTGCAGCGATGTACTCTTTGGCACGACGTACGGCGGCCAAGTAGTCTGCTTTGGCAAAGCTGCGTTGCTCTTTTGTTGCCACGCTTGAATGGCTGTAAGGGATTTCTACCGGTTTGCGTAATCGGATGCGCAAGTCTTTCAGACGTTGTTGCGCTCGATTGAAGGCTTCTGGCTCTGACGGATCGGCGTAGACCATCAGGTAGATGCGGCCAGCCAAGTTGTCGACAATGACGAGCTCGTCGGTTTGTAACAACAAGATATCAGGGGGGCCTTCACCCATTCCCGCCGGGTAGGGTTTCGCGGCTGGACCTAGTTTTGGTTCGATATGTCGAACAGTGTCGTAACCGAAGTATCCGGCCAGTCCACCCGCAAACCTGGGCATGCCAGGACGCAAGGCCACTTTAAAGCGTGCCTGGTAGTCCGAGATGAAGCGTAAGGGGTCGCCCTCGTAGGTTTCAACGACCTTGTCATCACGCAAGACGGTCGTGGTCGTACCGCGCGCTTGAATCACGTTGCGCGCGGGCAAGCCGATGAATGAGTATCGACCGAAACGCTCGCCACCCACAACGGACTCGAGCAAGCAGGAGTTTTTGCCGTTTTGCGGCCCGCTGTGCGCAAGCTTCAGGTAGATGCCAAGGGGCGTGTCAAGATCCGCGTAGGTCTCTGCAACCAACGGGATGCGGTTATAGCCCTGTGCCGCAAGGGCTTTGAATTCGAGTTCAGTCATCTGTTTAGGCGGTTCTCGCAGTTAGCAGACCGGGGTAAGCAATAAAAAAAAGCCCGGCCATGGTTGGACGGGCTTGGTTTGTACTGTTGGCTGTTCGCTTATCGCGATTAAGCCGGACTTTGACGCACCGTCACCCGGAACACAAACGCCACCAGCGCCAGGAGGCGACAGGTACGGAAGTGGTGCGAAATGACAAGGACATATTTAATCTCTGTTTACCGTGCAGCGACCCAGCGAGCCGCATGTTCAATGGAATCTACTATAGCATCGACATCCAGCGAATGCACGCTATTGCCCTCGTTGTACCCATAGGGCACCGCTAGGAAAGTGCAGCCTGCAGCACGGGCAGACAGGGCGTCATTCACGGAATCTCCCACGGCAACAGTCCGGCTCGGCGAGCTTTTGAGTAAATTGCAGGCGTGCAGCATTGGGGCTGGGTGGGGTTTGCGTTCTGCCAGCGTGTCGCCGCAAACAATCGCTTGCATGTACTTGGCCAAGCCGGTGCGCTCAAGCAACGGTACGGCAAATTCGGCATTTTTGTTGGTCACCACGGCCATGCGCAGGCCCATTGCCTGAAGGCGCTCAAGGCCAGGGCGAACGCCGTCAAAAATGATTGCTTGATCGCCATTAATGCGGTGGTAGTTGGCTGTGTAGGACACTTTGGCTTGCTTGAAGAGCTCGTCCGTAGGCGGTTGCCCGCCCTGAACGCTCGTGAGGACCCGCCGAATGAGATTGTCCGAGCCCTTACCGATATAGGTGGCGATTTCCGCTTGCGAGATAGCCGCAAACTTTAAATCGGAAAGCATGGCGTTGACTGCAACCGTAAAGTCAGGAATCGTATCCATTAAGGTGCCGTCTAGGTCCAGTAGCACGGCATCAAAAGCTAGGGGGGCGGAGGTGTTCGTGGAGCTCATTGGTCAGCGAGGGCAATTTGCGCGCGCATTGCGTTAATAACGGTTTGATAGTCGGGCTGCCCAAAAATTGCTGAGCCTGCGACGAAGGTATCGGCGCCAGCCGCGCGAATAGCTCGGATGTTGTCAGTCTTGACCCCGCCATCTACCTCAAGAGCAATGGTTTGCCCGCCCGCCTGGATGTGTGCATCGATCAACTGACGTGCAGCTCGTAGCTTCGACAGTGTTTCGGGGATAAAGCTTTGGCCGCCAAAACCTGGGTTCACCGACATCAGCAGAATAATGTCGACTTTGTGCATGACATGCGACAACCAGTCGAGCGGTGTAGCGGGATTAAACACGAGGCCCGCCTTACAGCCCTGATCGCGGATCAAGGCTAAGCTACGGTCCACATGGCGGGAGGCCTCGGGGTGAAACGTAATGACGTTGGCACCCGCTTTGGCGAACATTGGAATCAGGCTGTCAACCGGCTCAACCATCAGGTGCACGTCAATGGGTACGTCCACGTGGGGGCGAATTGCCTCACAAACCATAGGGCCAATCGTCAAATTGGGAACGTAATGGTTGTCCATCACGTCAAAATGGATCCAGTCAGCCCCTGCGGCGACAACATTTCTGACTTCTTCACCCAGTCGGGCGAAGTCAGCAGATAAAATACTGGGAGCGATGCGGGCTGTCGGCAAGGCGGTTGTTTCTGGCATGATGTGCGAACACCGAGTCGGAGTAGCTCTCATTATTGCAGTTTTCTCTGGATGTGCATGTGAAACCTTTTGAACTTTCGGTGGCGGTCGAGCCGCATTTCGTAGCGGACCAGTCTGATCCGGCCAAACAGCAGTTCGTCTTTGCTTACAAAGTGCGCATCACCAATACGGGTGAGCGACCCGCGCAGGTGATCAGTCGCCACTGGATCATTACGGATGGGGACCAGGCCGAGCAGGAGGTCCGTGGCTTGGGTGTAGTGGGCCAACAGCCCCTGCTGGCTCCAGGTGAAACCTTTGAATACACGAGCGGCTGCCCCTTAAAGACCCCGGTTGGAACCATGCGTGGCAGGTACCACTGCGTGGGCGAAAACGGTGTGCCGTTCGAGGTCGACATCCCTGAGTTCGTGCTGGCCATGCCACGCACTTTGCACTGAAGCCTCTCATGATCATCTTCCCTCAAAATATGCGTCGAATTTGGGTAAGCGCTTTCTTGGTCTTGCTGGCAGGTTGCTCCACCGTGAGCGTGCCCCCTGAGCCTGCCGCACCCGCCCCAGCAGCACCTGTCGTCACACCGACTGTGCCGTCCGGTTCGATTCCGGATAGCGCTGCTCGCCAGTTACAGGGTCGATTTGTCTCGGCAAACTGGTCCGAGCTGCCGGGGTGGTCTGATGATGATTTAAAAAACGTATGGACGACCTTTCTGCGTAACTGCCAAGGGTTGATGCGCCCTACATCGATAAACTTAGCTGGGCCGACACGCGCGACGCCGCGGGCCTGGCAGCCGGTTTGCGCTGCTGCTTCCGATCGTTCGAAGGCTCCCGCGCCGAACGACACACAGGCCGTAAGAAGATTTTTGCAGACCTGGCTGAGCCCCTGGCGCTTACAGGGCCCTGATGGTAAGCCGGCAAGCAATATTGTCACTGGCTACTACGAGCCGCTAGTCTTGGGTTCGCGGACTCGCACGGGCGCGTACCAATGGCCGCTCTATACCGTTCCCACCGATTTACTGACGATCGACTTAGGCCGTGTTTATCCCGAACTGGCTGGCAAACGGGTGCGCGGTAAATTAGATGGCAAGCGGGTCGTTCCCTACGAAAGCCGAGCCGCAATTGAGACGTCTGCTCGACGCCCTCCTGCAATCGTTTATGTAAATGATCCGGTGGATAACTTCTTCTTACAAGTGCAAGGGTCTGGTCGTGTGCAGCTCCCGGATGGGAAGACGATACGCGTTGCGTATGCGGACCATAACGGCCACCCTTATGTCTCAATTGGTAAATGGCTTGCAGATAAGGGCGAAATGCCAATCGCCCAGACCTCTATGCAAAATATACGCGCCTGGGCTAAACGCAATCCGAATCGTACGCAAGAGATGCTGAATGCCAATCCAGCCATGGTGTTCTTTGCTGAAGAGGCTATCACGGACCCGGAAATTGGCCCTAAGGGCGCTTATGGCATACCGTTGATGGCGCAGCGCTCGGTTGCAGTCGACACAAATTTCGTGCCGCTGGGCACACCTGTGTTTTTGTCGACGACCATGCCCTCGTCCAATACTGCGTTAAATCGACTAGTCTTCGCGCAAGACACGGGGACAGCTATTCGCGGCGCCGCAAGAACGGACTTTTACTGGGGTTTTGGTGCCGCAGCGGGTGAGCTCGCCGGAAGAATGAAACAGAACGGACAGATGTGGGTGCTTTGGCCGAAACAGGCTGGCGTACCGTCTGCGCGCTGATCAGGATGACTTAACGAGATGAGCGCTTCAATTGTCGTGTGTGGCAGTGGGATTGTGGGTTTGGCTACGGCTCTGGCGTTCGCCCGCAAGGGTGAGGCCGTCACCCTCGTCGGGCCACGTGCTGCGGTGCCCACCTTTGCGCAAGATGAGTTTTATCCGCGGGTGTATGCCTTGTCGCCGGCGAGTCAGCGCTTTCTTGCCTCGATCGGTGTCTGGGATTTGATGGATTCACGACGTTTGACGTCGGTGCAGGCGATGGAGATTCATGGCGACGGTAATGGATTACTGAATCTAAATGCCTGGCAATCTGCGCAATCCGAGCTGGCTTGGATTGTCGAGTCTTCTGAAATTGAGCGCGTATTGGTACAAGCGGCCCAAGTCATGGGGCTGCACTGGATTACCGAAAAATTCGGCTCCTACACGCCGGGCGTTCTTACGACAGATCGGGGCACCACGTTTAAAGCAGAGTTGTTCATTGCAGCGGATGGTGCACAGTCGCCGTTGCGCGCAGCCGCTGGGCTGACAGTAGATAGTCGCGCGTATGGGGCGACGGCTTTGGTCGCCCACCTTGATTGCAGCGTGCCGCATCAAGGCACCGCGTTGCAATGGTTTGGTGCGGATGGGGTGCTGGCCTTACTGCCGATGCCCGATACGACCAAGGGCCCACAAGTATCCATGGTGTGGTCCTTGAAAGAGGAGCTCGCAACCCAGTTGCTGGCGATGTCTGAGCAAGACCGTGCGGTCGAGTTACAGGCGCGCTTAGCAGCTGTGTCGGCGGGGCGCTTGGGGGTGTTAACGTTACGGGGCACTGTACATGGTTTCCCTTTGACGCTTGATCAATCGCCCATGGTTGGTGAGCGCGTGGTGCTAGCGGGAGATGCGGCCCATCGTTTGCATCCGCTCGCCGGGCAGGGGCTGAATTTAGGGCTGGGTGATGTTCAGGGTCTGGTCGATACGATCACGGGGCGCGAGCCGTACCGCAGCCCCGGTGATCCAATGGTATTGCGGCGTTATCGCCGACTTCGCGCAGAGCCTGTCCTGGCGATGCGTCTCGTGACAGATGGCTTAGCCCGTTTGTTTGATATTCAACACGCACCCGTAGTTTGGTTGCGCAATATGGGGATGAATCTCGCGGAAAAATTACCGTTTATTAAGCGGCAATTGATCGCGGGTGCTTCCCGCTAGGAGTCATAATGTTTAAACGTTTATTCATCACACTGTCTTTCGTACTGACGGCTTTATGCAGCAGTGCTGTCGTCGCGCAGGCCACGCCTTCGGTGGCGGCGGCCGCAGCTGCAGCGAGCACTGAGGACGCCAAAGCCGCAGCCGTCAAAAAGCTGTTTGCCGAGCGTTTTAATAACCCACCGATTGCCGGCGTACGCTTGACCCCTTACGGCTTGTATGAGGTCCAACTTGGGTCGGACCTTGTCTATACCGATGAAAAGGTAAATTTTGTGCTGGACGGCACGTTGATCGATGCCAAAACTCGCCGCGATATCACCCGTGAGCGACAGGACGAGCTTGCAAAGATGCCGTTTGATCAGCTGCCCTTCGAGTTAGCATTCAAACAGGTTCGCGGAGACGGTTCACGCAAGCTCGCTATTTTTGAAGATCCCAATTGTGGTTACTGCAAGACTTTGCGCAAGTCTCTCGGTGAAATTGATAATCTAACCGTGTACACCTTCCCGTATCCGATTTTGTCGCCCGACTCGACACAAAAGGTGAAAAACATTTGGTGCGCAAAGGATCGTGCTGAAACCTGGGACGCCTGGATGCTCAAAGGTGTGGTACCTCCTACGGTTAACTGCGAGGTGCCTGTTGATAAGATGGTGGCGCTCGGTCAGAAGCTCATGGTGCGTGGAACGCCCGCCATCTTTTTTGCGGACGGCAGTCGCGTCGGAGGCGCTATTCCCAAAGATGAGCTTGAAAAAAGATTGAAGCAGTAAGAGTTCAAGTAGTACAAAGTTAGTTGATGGAAATTCTGAATGGACCGACATTCAAGGTCCATGCGTCTGATTATCTGGAGAAGACAATGCGTGTTGCGGTACTTGATGATTATTTAAAAGTGGCTGAAAGCTTAGCTGACTGGTCCTCGCTTAAAGCGGACGTGAAATTTTTCGATCAGTTTATTCAGCCGGATCAGCTTGCAACGACTCTGGCTGATTTTGACGTGGTCGTAGCGATGCGTGAGCGTTCCGCTTTCCCAGCAGCCGTCATTCAGGCGATGCCAAAACTTAAATTGCTCGTCACCACTGGGCTGCGCAATAACTCGATTGATCTCGAAGCGTGCCGCCAAAAAGGCGTCGTGGTGTGTGGTTCTCCTGGCGACCCTAAGAGCACGGGCGCTACAGCCGAACTCGCTTGGGCCTTAATGCTGGCATTGTTTAAAAAGATTCCTCAAGAGTCGGTCAATATGACGAATGGGCTTTGGCAAACGTCGATGCCCCCAACGGTTGAAGGTAAACGTCTTGGCCTGGTAGGTGCAGGCCAGTTGGGCAAAAAGGTCGCCAAGGTTGGTCAAGCATTTGGGATGGAAGTCGTAGCCTGGAGCCCAAACCTGACCGAAGAGCGCGCAGCCGAAGCCGGCGTGAAACTCGTCACCAAGCAAGAGCTCTTCAGTACTTCGGATGCGATTAGCGTGCACATGGTGTTGAGTGAGCGGTCGCGTGGCGTTGTCGATGCGGCAAGCTTGAAGTCAATGAAGCCGACGGCATTTATCGTGAACACCTCGCGTGCAGGACTCATTGACCAAGTGGCCTTGCGTGCGTTGTTGGAGCAAGGCAAGATTGGTGGTGCAGGAATAGACGTCTATGATTCGGAGCCCTTGGCTGCCAATGATGTGTGGCGTAAAACTCCCCGTACCTTGCTGACACCACACCTAGGTTATGCCACACCAGAAAACTTTGCGGTCTTCTACCCCAACGTCGTTGCGAATATCGCAGCATGGGTCGCGGGCAAGCCCCAGCGAGTGCTGACCTAATGCAACCTGTCTTGCCGGTTCATATCGTTGCGAGGTTGCTGCTCGTTTTATTACTAGCAGCAGCCGTCTATTTTTTTAGCGGCTTTGTGGTGCCGGTGCTCGCGGCTCTAATTATTGGGTTTGCGAGTTGGCCTCTTTATTCAAAGTTGGTCGATGTTTGTGGGGGACGAACAACGCTTGCAGCGAGCGTTGCGTTGGTAGCAATCGTTGTCCTGTTGATTGTCCCAATCTCGGTTGCGCTT
>Ga0164293_10001099_pt1 | contig 22584 bp, 22 predicted proteins | sample GEODES118metaG_FD_111487 | JGI IMG/M metagenome (GOLD analysis project Ga0164293, IMG submission 111487) | Eutrophic lake water microbial communities from Lake Mendota, Wisconsin, USA - GEODES118 metaG | ecosystem: Environmental > Aquatic > Freshwater > Lake | place: USA: Lake Mendota...
AATGTACCAGAATCCACTTCATTGGTTGCAACCCATTTACGAATAGCACCAAAGTCCTTATCACGGATAAACTTTACAACTTCATCAATAGAAACATCACCGATTTGAGCAAGAATGCCTGTATCGATTTTACCAAACTGTGAGTAACGCTGTAACTCATTTAGAATACGGCGAAAATCTGGAAAGTGTTTCTTTGTTAACTCAGCAATAACCTTGTCTTCATACTCAACATTTTCACTTTGCAAAACATTCTGAACTCTCTTAAAGAACGCAGAGGCCATCTTGGCTTTCTCACCATTCTTCAACGAGAATTCAATAACTGCACAACGTGAATGCAATGGTTCAATGATACGATTCTTGTAATTACATGTGAAAATGAATGAACAATTGCTTGCAAATTCTTCAATAGCATTACGTAAGGCTGGTTGTGTAGAATTAGGATTCAAATAATCAGCTTCGTCAATGATGATGACCTTGCGGCCACCAGTTAAACTCATTGACGAGGCATAATTCTTAATCTTGGTTCTGAATGTGTCAATACCTGATTCGTCAGAACCATTGATTACCATGTAGTCGCAACCGATTTCGTTGCACATGGCTTTCGCTACTGTTGTCTTCCCTACTCCTGCCCCACCAGCCAGCAGAAGATTGGGAATGTTTTTCTGATTCACGTATTCTTGGAATGGTTTTTTCAACCTTTCTGGTAGAATACAATCCTCGATTGTTTGAGGCCGATACTTCTCTGTCCACAATAGATGTTCCATAGGAACCTTTCACATAAATCATAATAAAAAAAAGAACAATTATTCTTTGGAGAATTTACTACCTTGTTCTGTAGTAATCCAGTATTGCAATGTTACATTTTTGTTTTTGAAATGTGAGATGCCTTTTGATGAAATGGATACATCATATGTTCCAGGCAAAATCTTGCTAACATTTTCTGTTTTGAAAATCATACGATACTTACTACCATTACCAACAGTATCAAGTTTCAATGCATCAGTATGAGCAGAATCATTTTGTGTGTCTAATGTCACAATGTTTACTTCTGTACCATCAGATTCAATAGCAATTTGAGGTGAAGACAACACAGATGCCGCACGGAGAATCCAATCAAAATCTTCTGACGTTAGGTTGAAAGTAATTTCAGCCTCAGGCATTGTCAGTTCTTTTTCTGGTGGCGTGTTAATCATTGTAGGGTCACAGAAGCGGTACTTAATCTTAGAACGGCCTTTGTTGCCAACGATTACAACATGTTTTTCATCAAACTCAAATGATGGGTCATCTTTGTGTAAAGAAACAACCGACAAAAAGTTGTTTAGGTCATAAACACCAAAATCTGTAGGCACTTCTTCATTGATTGTCACTTGTGCAAGAATGTTCTTGTGTGACGATACGGTCTTTAGGGTTTTACCAGTTTTAAAGAACAGACCTTGGTTAATAGTACCAAAATTCTTTAAGACGGAAAGGGTTTCACTCGATAGTTTCATAATATACTCCAAAAAAATTAATCATTCACAGAATGGATTGTATCATGTTCATATAGAAACATGAGGCAACACATAGCATGAGCAAGGTGATGTTTGCCAGATTCAACATCTTCAATTTCACCCGTTTTCCAAGCCCATAAATGCCTCTGTAGGGCATCAAAATACCTGCGTTTTGAATCAGGTACTTTTTTCCAATTATCACGCTCATACTTTTGAGCACCAAATGTAAGAACGTCAACAGTAGCTTCTAATGCCTTCGGCGGTAACAATCCATATTCTAGCTTGTTACCATCGAATTTGCGACCACCAGTGGTGGCGGTTTGAGAAGCTTTTACTACATCCGTATCTTCTTCATCAAACCTTGGCGTCATAGTTTTCCTGTGTACTGTGCAACAGCAGGCATATTACCAGTAAAGGCATATGTACCAATGTGTTGTGTTCTCATCCATGGACACAAGAAGATTTTACCACCCATCTTGCGCCACATTTGGCAGAACATATAGTCTTCACTTAGATAACGTTCAGAACCACCGCCTGTAATACTATCTTTGGTATCAATTACTGTATCAAAGAAAGCATGGATGTATCGTGAGCCATCAAAGTTTGCTTGGCCAACATGGTCTGGTTTGTATTTGATAGTTGGATATTGTTTTTCCATTTTCTCAAACACTTCACTCTTAACCAACATGAAACCTGTACCAATTTCCATAACTTCAAGTGGTTCTGTTACAGTAAATTGTGATGTACCTTTAACAACGTTGAAGACATATTCGCCAACAAGGTTCTCAAGCTCTCTAGGTTCCAAACCTGGATGTGTACGTGCCGCAGAAGCGATATTACCCCAGTTGATAGATTTCTTAGGATAAGGACCACCAATAACATCCTTATCAAGTGCTAGAAGTGCTAACACATCTTGCGGACTGTAATGAATATCAGAATCGATAAACAATAAGTGTGTAAAACCAGAGCGCAAGAATTCGTCAACCAAATAATTTCTAGCTCGAGTGATTAGCGATTCATTAAACAGGAATGAAAACTTAGTTTCAACTCCGTATTTCGCCATTGTAGTTTGCAAGTCTAAGCAAGACTTAACATAAAGGCCGTGTGACATGCCACCATACATTGGTGTAGCAATAAACAACTTTGCCTTTTTTAGTTCTTCAAGTTTAACTTCAATTTCCATAATGTATCCATAAAATAAAAAAGAGGAGGGATACTATTATATATCCCTCCTCTGAGTGTTATTCTATAAAGAATTAGGCAAAAGCACGTGTTCCTTGTGAACGAATTGCGGCGATGCCAGCAGCAACTACACGTTTAGTTGGTGTGCCCAAACGATAGAACGAAACCTTGTCACCAGATGGTGTAACACGGCTGTTCAAGTAGATTGCATAGCCTTCGTTACGCAATTCATTGATGGTTGCGGAAGGATTTGCAACACCGAAAACAGATTGCATCTTGGTAGGTGTCAATGTGTTGTAAGAACCAGTCTTGGAAAGATAGGCGAGGACTTTAGATTTAGCGGACATAGTAGTCTCCATAATAAAAACGAATCTCAATTGAGGGGAAGTATTTGAGAGGAGATTCATTCTCTCAAAATATGATATATTATAACACGTTTAAGTGAGTGTGTCAACACTTTTTACGGCAAAGAATAATCTCTGCCGCATTTATTAGAATGGAATTTCTTCCGATTGTTGTGTGGTTTCAGGCACAATAACAGGTGGCGCATCAGGATTAATACCTGCATCAATCTTGGTATACAAATCAACAAAACTTGCCTTTGTGTCATCATCAAAACGGTTTAAGCACAAGCCAATAGATTTCATTTTATCACCATGAATACCAAATGTATTCACAATGTGTACCAAACGGCGAGTGGAAATCACTTCATCACAACCACCATCCAAGAATGTTTTACGAATGGTATCTGCCCACATTACCAGTTTGTCGGCAAAGTCTTCATCATCACGACCAACAGAAACCAATTCTTTCTTAATGATTTTCTTTTCAATATTAGTTGGTGGCCATTGTTGTTCGTATGTATTGGGGAAACGCTCAAGGAACGCTTCGTTCAAAACATTGGTGAACATGTAACGACCATCATCTGAACCTTTACCTTTAGTATTTGCAGTAGCAAACACGGTGAAACCTTCAGCAGGTGTAATCAATTCACCTTTCTTTTTCAACATGAAAGGTTTGCCTTCAAGTACACGTTGCAAAGAGGAAAGGTTCTGAGCACCATAATCGATTTCATCAATACATAACACAGCGCCTTGACGAGCCGCTGTTGTTACAGGACCATCACGCCATTCCATATTACCATCAATCAACACATAGTTACCAAGCAAATCACCTTCATCAGTTTCAGGTGTCATTGATACGCAAATGAATTTACGGCGAGCCTTTGCACAGGCCTGTTCAATAGACATTGTTTTACCATTACCTGAATGACCAGTAATGAATACTGGAAAGAATCGATTTGATTTCACGATTGAAACAATATCGTCAAAGTCACCGAATGGGACATAATTGCGATATGGTGTTGGAATTAAGTTTGTAGTATCAAGGTCAGTAACTACATTAACAATTCTATGATTTGATTGTTCAACTGGTTTTTTCATAGGCACAACATTGGCTTGCATTGATATTAATGCGGGATTAGGTACAAGGTATTTACCACGACCAACACGGTTCGATTCTTCTTTGGTAAACCATTGAGCACCAGAAATGCCAAGAGTTGCACAAATGGATTTGATTTCTGCTTTAGTCACTTCGGCTTTGCCAAGTGCTTGCAGAGTGGACATAAACTTTTCACGGATTTCAGTACGAGCTGTCATAATAAATCTTTCATAATATAGGGTATATTATAACACAACAGGAGGTATTGTCAACCACCCTGTTGTATTAATACAACACTCAGGCAGCAATGCCTTGAATGAACTTGGAGACTAACACTCGGTTAATCTGTTTGCCTTTATTGAACTTCATAAAAGCATTCTTGAGCTTAGATGCTGTAAGTTTACCATCAACCTCAATTTCACCATCATTGGTCATTAAATCATTTCCACCAGAAATTAGGAAGAACGAATCATAACCAGGATTGAATGAATGTAAAAACTTCTGAGTATCCAATTTACGCTTCAGTTGTTTAATCAACTCAGCATCTATGTTAGCATCAGAACGCTTAGTGTATAGAGGTAATCTATTTTCATTATGGTAGTAATGTCTAATGATACCTTTTGAACGATGAGGAGGAACAATAAAGAAACCAAAAATCTTAGAGTTGGTTGTAGCGGTAAACCACTCAGCAACCGAAACAAACATTTCATTGCTTAAGTTGTTAGACTTAACTAGCTTCTGGTATTTTAATTTGTTATCTTGAAGGATAACATTCTCATACAATGGATGAAACCAATTGTAACCACCTTCATCATTTGCCACACAATTAGTGGAGTCAGCATCACCGTCATGGATAATTACCAAGTTTGTAATATCCAAATTGTTGCTACGTTTAAAGTTTTTCATAATTGCTTGTGTTGCAACCAAAGCTTCTGTCAAAGGAGTATTTGAAAGTCTTTCAGAATGTGGTCTTTGCACAACACGAGCATAACGACCGCCTTCATAGGACTTTTTCAACAATACCATGTTACGCAAGGCCTTGGTAAATTCAGCATTTGTCATTTTAGAATTTAAATATTCACGCAATGAAATAGCTTCAAATTTTAATTCACCAGATTGGTACATAAAACATTGACGAACTTCCATAGGATTTCCAAGAACGCTAAGTGGTACAGCAGTAGTCTTGGGATTATCAATTGACCATGTGGAAGAATCATTACTGAATGCATAAACATGGAATGGAATGTTTACTTTACGGCAGAACATGGAAAGAACCAAGATTTGTTCAATAGAACCTGCCATGTTATCTGACATAGAACCAGAATAATCAAGCAACAGAATCAAACCATGTGATTTGCCTTTTGGCACTTGCATGATTTTACGGAAGATATTGTCATCAAAACGGTATGAAGCCAGTTTGTTAACATCAACATCACCAGTATCCGATTGCTTTGCCTTACTGAATGATTTGGCAGCCTTACGCATTTCAAACTCTTTGGCAAGCAATGCAATGTAACGTTCATTTCTATTACGAAATTCTTGTACAAAACCATTGATTCTTTCATCTGTTATATAACCATCTTTAACCTGATTTGCAAAATCTAATGTCAACAACTCTTGAACCCGTTTTGCAGGTGTGATAATTTTAGACAAAATAGGTGTAGGCATATTAGCGTACACATAAGGCTTGCATTTTTCATCAAGCAATGTCACTTCGTTTTTGCGGTAGTTATCGTCAGTTACACATTCTGGATCAAAATCTTCTGAATCGAAATTGGACATTTGCGAATCTTTATCACGATTCACATTGTTGCCGTCATCATCAGAATCGGAATCGTCACCTTCACCATCAGAGTTACCATCGGTTTCTTCATCGGTAGTTTCATCTGAGGTTTCATCCGAATCTTCGCTGTCGCCAGATTCACCATTATCCAATTCAGTATCATAATCATAATCGGAATTGGTATCATCTTCATCTAAGGGATTGCCTTCAGCGTCATATTCAAAATCATCACCAATTGATAATTCAAATTGTTCATTCTTACAATAACCATAAATCTTTTCAGTTACCCGAAGCACATCATTCCATGTTTCAAGCATTTGAACTTCACCAATCATTTGCATTTCTTCAACAGAAAATCTAATGTTTTCGCTGTATTGGCTCTTGGTATAGATATTCAATCGGTCAATGAATGACATATGGTTAATGTCACGATGTTGGATGCCAAAGAAATCACGGTCACTTAATTCAGCATATGCTTTACGGAATGATGATTTAAGGCCTGGATATTTACGAATAACTTTTTTCTCAATGCGAGCATCTTCAATCACATTAAGGAAAGCTTTATAATTCTTACCTCTGTTTTTATCGGTAACAACATCATGCCAACCATCCGCAGGAGTATAAAGAGCATGACCGACCTCATGGCCGCCAAGCAAATCATACATGAAACTTGACATATCTTTCCACATAGGAAGATAAAGAATCCGTTTAGTTGGGTCAAATTTGGCAGTATGGATTTTCGAATGTTGAATGGTGAGGTTCTCAGTTGCCATCAACTTGGCAAGCTGAGATTTTTGTTCTACTGTAAATGCTGTCATGCAAAACCTTTTTGAATTTATCTAACCATTATATCAAAACTGGAGGATTTGTCAAGAGCCTGTTGCGTAAAAACAACAGTTGGGAAGTCGCATGGGACTTAGGGATGGAGCGGATAACAGGAGTTAAACCTGTCTGCCCGTTGGGACGGGCTGTCTCGGACTCTCCGCATTTGTGTCTATTATATAATTATATAGGCTGTTTGTCAAGCGTTTTAACGACCAACTTGGCAAAGATACTTCTCTTTTGCCTGTTCCCATGTTAGATAACAGAGGTCGTCATAGAACAAGGTTTCGTTATTGTTACGGCCTTTTTTGGCCAATTGTTTGATACGTGGTTTGGCATGTTTAGTTCTCCAAATATCAACTAAGGCTTCAACGCTTGTATCAAATGATTTAACCAAGTCATCATCACCAATTTTCTTATTAAGGTAATCAATAGAGTTATCGTATAGTGGCGACCAATAAATGCCTCGAGCATGGTCTGTACGAATCAACTCTTTAGGAATATTCAATTTAGAATAAACAAACTGAAGTGAACGATTCTTATGGTCACGCTTATGTGGTTGTCCGCTTGGCTTCTTTGCAACATACCATTCAAAGTATTTACGTGTATGTTTTGTTTTCAACCAATCACGAATATCATATCGTGTTTCTTTTTCTGGTTCAAATGATACCGAACCTGCCGTAAATCCCATTTTCTGCCAGTGGTCTAGACCATCATACTGAGAAAGTCCATCAGCCTTAGTTCTACCATACAATGAAGTTGTAGTTACAGAAACTAATGTGTCGCCATATAATTTCTTCCACAATTCTTGTACAGGATCGGCAAGACATAGAAGTGCCAGTAATTTACCACCAACATAATTAAAACCAAGTGGCTGCAATGGAACAATTGTAGAACCAATTGCAGTATGGTTAATCATACCGCCTTGTGTTTTAAGTTCTCTTGGCCAACCAATGTGATTATCTCTTGGTGTCAAATCAAGAAAGTCTGATGAAATACAAATAACACCAAGATACTTCTTTGTTACCTTATCACGAATGATGAAGTTTAGATTGCGGCCAATGTTAGAGTTGTTCTTCATTGTAGAAGAAAAGGTGCGAATACAATTCCACAATTCAGGCAAGTTCTCACCTTTGTTTGTGTAAATCATTTCAGGTTCAAGTTTCAGATAATCTTCAAGTGTTTCTGGAATCCAAAAGTTGTTCTTAATGTCATCAATAGCATCACGTTGAACATCACTCTGTAATACAACCTTCTCACCTTCCCACAAATCATTAACAGTCATTGTAGGATATCTGTCTTGCACTTCACACCATTTTTGGTATAATGTATATTCTTTGACATCCATCTTTGATACAAATGTAAGGTCACTAATGATTTTCTCACGTAAAGTCTCATCAGTCAAAACAGCAGGCTCTTTAAAGTCTGCATGCCATTTTGTCCATTGCGTATCTACATCATCTTTTGGGTCAAATCCGTATGCCATTATTTCTTTCTATTTCGCACATGTTTCTTAATGCGTTTTTCTTGTTTATCTTTAGCCAGTCTGAGTGCAACTGGACCAACATGTTCGGTAAACTTAGTACCATTCATATGATCCAATTCATGTGCAAAACATCTTGCAGTCAGACCTTCAATTCTTTGTCGTATTAGTTCGCCATTTTCAGTAACGTACTCTACTTCCAACCAACTAGGCCTTGATATCTTAACATATAAACCAGGGAAAGAGAGGCAACCTTCATTGTCTTTAATCAAGTCTGCCGAAGCATCAATGATTTTAGGGTTGATACAAACCATATTAGTTTCTTCATACCCAATAACGAATACTCTTTCCATAACACCACATTGGTTTGCAGAAAGGCCAATGCCGCCATATTTTAGTTTTGTTTGTTTCAACCTTTTAACCAATTTGGTCATCAATGGGTTAGGCAACTGTATTCTATATTCTGGAATAACAGCCTTTAACATAGGATGATTATCATTATATAAAGGCAGGTCTTCAATAGTGTCTGTTGCTTTTGTTACACCAGCACTAGTATCAATTCTTAGTATTTCACTCATTTTATTATCCTTGAAAAATTCTTTTCTTTACCGAATCTAATTACGTTAGCAAACTTATCTTGTAGAATGTCACCCTTGTGGCTAATAACAAATAGGTTAACACCCTCAAGCATGTGTAGAATCTTCATCAATTCTTCCGTACCAGTAGTGTCTAATGAAGAATCAAATGTTTCATCCAAAATCAACAAGTTGGTATTAGATGAGTTCTTTAACTTAGCAACAGCACGCCATGTTAACATCAAGGCCATATCAATACGTTGTTTCTCACCTTCAGAAAAGTTGTGGTAAGAAAAGTCATCACGATGCCTTGATTTGATTGTTTCTTTAAATGATTCATCTAGGTTAAAGTTTACAAAGAAATCTAGTGATGATAAATATTTGTTGACCAACTTATTGATGATAGGCAAATACTGTTTGATAATCTTGGTCTTAATACCAGTATCTCTTAACAATGACGTTGCCGTTTCATAATATGTTTTTTCTTCTATCAATTCTTTTAAGTCTGATTCTAGTTGTTTCAACTGACTTGCGAGTTCTTGCAGCTGTGTTTCTTGTAGCTGTGTTGAACCTTTTGTCTCTTTCAATAACTCTACCTCTTTTTGCATCTTAACAATATACTTGTTAACTTCTACAATGGTAGTGTTCTTTGTTGCAATATCAATTTGTAACTTCTGAATAGCTCTCTGTACTTCAGCAATCTCATTCAACTTAGACTGTTCTTCTAACAGTTTCGTTTCTAGTTCTTTTAACCCGTGTTCACATTGTTCAGTCTTGGTTTGTAGGGACTGTATTTGTCCTTCTTTAAACTCGGCGGCAATGGATTGCCTACACGTTGGACAATCATCATTGTGTGAAAAGAAACTGATATCTTTCTGAAATTTGGATAAGTTGCTTTCAATTTGTGATTCAAGCTTACCAAGTTTTTTAACCTTATTCTCAGTTTCAACCTGTAATGCCACCTTGGTAGAGTAGTCTGCAACGTATGTTGAGGCATTAGCAATTTCTGCATGTAAGGTTTGTATGGTTTGATTATTACGTTCAATCTCACCTTCATATTGTTTCACTTTCTCATCATTGTTCTGTTTCAACTCATCAATATGTTTCTTTTCTAAATCATATTTTTGTTTTGTCAAATCAATATCATACTTCTTATTTGAAGTTGAATCTTTATTGGCTGATAATCTACCTTTTACCAACCCATTCATTGTAGAGAAGATTTGAATGTCAAGTAAGTCTTCAATAATAGTTCTGCGGTCAGAAGATGATAGCTGCATGAATGGCGTGAATGATGCCGAACCAAGAATAACAATCTGTGTGAAAGATTTGTAATTCATTTTGAGAATGAACTTCTCTAAGAATTCTTGGTAGTCTCTTGCAGCCGCATCTTGGTTTAACAAGTCACCATTCTGTTGAATCTCAAACACATTTGGTTTAATACCACGAATAATCTTATATGATTTATTATTGGCATCAAACTCAACTTCAACGACACAATCTTTTTGATTGATTGAATTCAACAATTGTGGCTTGTTAACATTACGAAATGCTTTGCCAAACAGGCCGAAACACAATGCATCAAGCATTGTACTCTTACCTGATCCATTTTCACCAACAACTAATGTGTTGGAGTTACCATCAAGTTGTATCTCAGTAAAGTGGTTGCCCGTTGAAAGTAAATTCTTCCAACGAACCTTACGAAAAATAATCATTCAGCTACTTCTGTATTCAATGCCTCAACATAGAGTTCACGCATTATGTTTTTTAATTTCTCTGGTTCAACCTGCAATTGAAGGTTATCAATGTACTTTGAAAGTATTGTCATTGTATCTTCCGCTTGGTCAATAATATCTTGGTCAGTATCAAATGCGGTATCAGTAAAATCTTCTACGATAGAAATATCAGATAGGCCTGCTTTGTATAGGTTGTCTAATACATTATCAAACAAATATGGATTTTGTTTATTGATAACAACAACTTTCACATAACAGTCTTTCAAAGATGGGTAGTCATATTGTTTCCAAGATTCAAAGTCTTGTTTTGAATCATCATACATTACCTTTCGGAACATACGATTTGGATTTACTATGAACTCCATATTTCTAGTATCAGTATCAAAGACATGAAAGCCTTTATCATCCTGATAGTCTGCCCAAGTCATCTCATAAGGAGTGCCTGTGTAGAAGATATTCCCATCATCCGATTTGTGATGAAAGTGACCAGTAATGACCATATCATACTTGTTTAATGTCTTCTTGTCAATACCTACATCGCTAACATTGCCTCTATCCATCTCAAAGCCTGAAATCTCAAAATGCCCAAAACAAATTTGTGATTTCGATTCTTTGATTTTGGTAAAGATTTCATCTTCATTGTCATCGCATAGCCATGGTATCACATCGATAGGAACACCACCAAAATCGATTGTGGCGAACTCATCGAACACCGTGACATTATCATACTCTTTCAATAACATACTTGATGAATTAACTTCAAGTGTATTCTTATAGGCAACATCATGGTTACCTAATAGAGTGTACATTGTAATGTTGTGTTCTTTGAGCTTATTAAAAAAGTATTTGCGAGCAAGATAGAGTGAATTGAAATTAATAAACTTGCGTCTATCAAACAAATCACCCAACTGTACAACTACCTTAATATCATTCTCTAATAGGTATGGGAAAAATACCTCATCATAAAATCTTTGGAAGAATCTGTGGAAATCTAACGAATCACCACGAGCACCAAAGTGTGTGTCACCAAGAATAACTAATTTCATATTTCTTCAATAAACTTTTCCAGACCTTTAGCTTTACCCTCTTTCTTCTTTCTCTTACTTTCTTCAAAGTTGAAAATGAATTCGGAGATATTGTCATATAATTGGAACTGTTTCTGATGCCCATCTGCATCTTCAAACATTTCAAATTCGTCTAGTATACCAATCTGTTGTGTTGCCTTGTATTTGACATAGAGCTGTTTTTTCTCTTTCATAATACGGCGTAAGAAAGCATAATACACTATTTGAGTGAAATAAGCAAATGGATTGTTACTCTTTACCGGGTCAAAGTTTCTGAAGTACATCAGGCAGTTTTCAATACCATCGGCAATCATCTCATCACGGAAGGAATAGGAGATGAAGTTTGGCTTACGTGATAGGTGTTCTGCAATCTTTAAGAAACATTCACCAATATAGTTTGGTATCTTGGGGTCTTCTTTACCTAAAGTCTTAGCCTCATCACATTGACTTCTATACTTTACCAAGGCGGCAAGGAAGTCTGGGTTGTTAATATAGTGTTTAGGTTTCTTTTCAGTCATAATAATATTCTTTCACATTTGCCTGTATTAGCGCTTGACAACAACTTCAAATAAGCATATCATAGCGGTGTTCCGTTTTCAGATAATTCTTTAGTTACCTTTTCCAGTAACCTCAAGACACGTTTACGATAGTCAAATCCTAGTATCGATGCCTTGGTCCCATCATTGTAGGGTGGGTTTCTCCCTTGAGAATAGTATTGTTCGGCAGTCAGGTCAATCAAATCTCCGTTAACATCTACTACCCACCAATGCCAGATTTGTTCATCATCTAAAGCACGGTATAGTTTAATATTCTTTGTACCAAATACTTTCTGTAGGCAACCAGAAGCGGTATGACAATGGCCAAACATTGGGTTGTTTGAATTACGTTCAACCCATTTCTTAGGTAATAAGTCTGGTGATAGATTTCTAATAATGATATCTGACACCAATTTTAAATTCTTCTTATTGTATTCCATTAAACATTACCATATTTACGGTTGTTAATCATACGATAACCCTTAATGAGTTCTTCAACACCTGAATCTAATGTGTGTTGAGTTTTGAAACCAGTTGCCTCAATCTTTTCATTAGATACAATATAGTTTCGTTGGTCAGGGTCTTTACCAACTTCAGCTTCCAAAAATGTGAAACTAGGAATATATTTCTTAATCACTTCACACAGTTCCCATTTAGAAACATTAGCCTCTGATAAACCCACATTGTAGATTTCATCTTTCATGTCTTCAAAGTTATTTAGCGCATGTACAAATGCATTAGAAACATCACGTACATGAACATAGTTACGTTTGAAATGGCCTTCAAATAACACAGCACATCCATCATTAACGGCTCGGTGTACAAAATCGTTGACAAGCAAATCAATTCTCATACGTGGTGACATACCAAATACTGTTGCCAATCGGTAACTAATGGAGTTAGGATGATCCATCAAACGTTTCTCGACTTCAACTTTATCTTTGGCATAAAGTGAAATAGGATTCAATGATGATTCTTCGGTACAATATGTACCTGTACCATAGGCACTATTAGTTGTAGGCATCAATACGACTTGATTCTGTGACAAGTTATCAAGCATCAAAAAGATGGCATCTTTATTGGTAGAAGATGCACCAATTGGATCCTTGTTACACAATGGTGCACCAACATATGCAGCCAATGGAATAATAACATCAGCTTGTTTTAACATTGGTGCAATGTCAGATTTAATACGAACATCACCACTAAACACATTAAAGTTTTTCAAGTGTGCCAATTGGTTCAAAGACGTTTGGCCATACATGAAGTTATCAAGTACAGTTACATTGTGTCCTTTACTTAAAAGAATTGGTACAAGTGTAGAACCAATATACCCTGCACCGCCTGTCACTAAAATATTTGCCATTTTATACCTTATTAATTATTTCACAAATCTCATCAATTTCATTTACTGTCATTGATGGAAAATTACCAATGTAGAATCCATAGAAGTGAATATGTTCCGTGTTTTTAAATTCTTCGTAGTGTGCAGGAGGCATTAAGTTTTTCAAATAAGGTTGTCTTAATTGATTACCACCACCAGCACTGCCTCTTCTGAATTCAACTCCAGATTCTTTCAAGGTCTTCATAAGATTAGCCAAACGAACATTATCTTTATCTTTTAACACTAGGTTGAATGCATAGTTACTAGCACCTTCTAGCTCAAAATCAGTAAAGTATTTGTTTGAATCTATGTTACGTAAGAACCTTTCATTGTTAAAGTTCCTTATTTTAACATTTTCATCTAAGTTTGGCAACTGTTTTCGACCAAGTATGCCGCCTATTTCGTTGTTACGCATATTGTAAGCCGGGTAAGCAAAGATGAATTCTGGATTACAACCGGGATTATCTTCAATCCAAGAATCTTTATAGTCTTGGTTAGATAGCTCACGAACCATACCATGTGACCTTAACATTCTCAAGGTCTGATAAGTTTCTTCATCATTGGTACAAACCATACCGCCTTCAATTGTGGTCATGTGATGAGCATAGTAGAATGAGAAATTAGAAGTCCAACCAAAAGACCCTAGTTTCTTACCTTTATGTGTTGCACCATGTGATTCACACACATCTTCAATTAAAGGAATATCTCGTTTCTTTAATTCATCCAACAATTCATCAGTAAGGCCATTAAAACCTTGGATATGTGATAAGAAAACTGCCTTAGTGTTTGGTGTGATGGCATTAATAATACCTTTTGTATCCATTGCCAATGTTCTTGGGTCAATATCAACAAACACTGGTGTGAATCCGCATTGCAATACAGAAGCTATATCTGATACCCATGTCAAAGGTGGTACAATGATTTCACCACCAAATGGGTGTTGAATCTTCAATAAGGTCATTGACAACAGATTGGCAGAAGCACCTGAGTTAACAAAAACAGAATACTTAACGCCTAACCACTTAGACCATTCTTCTTCGAATGCTCGGCAATTAGGGCCATTGGTTAGAATTGGATCATCTTGTTTCAAATGCTCAATGACGGCATCTAACTCATTTCTCAAAATATTATTTCGCATTAATGGAAATTTCATAATAAACCTCAGTTTGATTGATGTATAATTTGGCTACCATTTGTATCAAATTTAAATGGCACCCACACTTTAATAGAACTCATTTGTTTTTTAAATTCTCCTTGTCTCTCAGGTGGTACTAAAAACATAAAAAAACCACCACCGCCAGCACCCATTAGTTTGCCACCTAATGAGCCACATTGTAAAGAATGTTGGTAGATATCATCAATCCATGGTTCTGTACCAATGGATTGTTTGATAGTAAACCCTTCGTGTAGTAACTTTCCAATTTCTTCTACACTACAATGTCTGGTAATACTATTTATGGCGCTGTCCGCAAGTGCTGCCATATCTGTCAGTTGACTATGAATTTTATCTTCTTTAATTTTGGTAACAACTTTACAAGAATGTTCTCCTGAAAATCTACTTACTCCAGAAAACCCAAGCATGATATGAGACTCTAGATTTTTAATGTAATTAGAATCTAATTTTAATTCTTCTGTTGACCAACCATTTTCATTCATTTTAATAACACGAATACCGCCATATGCAGCCATGATTTGGTCTTGTATGCCTACATTCTCACCTAGAACATTCTGTTCAATGTGTATGGCTTCTTTTGCCAGGCAATTTAAAGACCCAAAAGGTTTATTCTTATATTCATGTAGAGCATTCAATAGACCAACTGTGAATGAAGAACTGGAGCCTATGCCAGAACGTGCAGGTAAGTCTCCATCATGCACAATAGAAATGTCTCCTGTAATCCCCATGTGTTGTAAACATGCTCTAACAGAAGGATGGTCTATCTCATCTACTGTGTTAACGCTTTCAATTTTGGAGTAAACCACTCTTGTTTTATGTTCAAAGAATGGCGGTAACTCTTTAACAGTAATATAACAATAGTTTGCCATTGCAGCTGATAAAATCCTGCATGGATGTTTACTATACCATGCAGGATAATCTGTGCCGCCACCAAATAGAGATAAACGATATGGTGTTTTAGTGATAATCATTTTTCATTATAATAATCTCCGTACTCAACAATAATTGTAGAACGGTTATCATCTCTCAATAACGCAAGTTCATAAGCAGGGAATATATCCTTAGGATTTTCAAGTTTAATAATATCTACCGTTTTACACATCAATTTAAATGCATCAGTAAAATCACCAACGTGTTGTGCCTGTGGATGTAATGGCCTTTCTGAACCAATACTTGTACGAATAATAGTCTTTACTTTATAATCAGACATTGCTGACACTTTATCTAGGTGACTCACCAACTGATTGGTCGCACATAATAGAAAGTTCCATCTTGGATAGATGCTAACTGGAATATGACCACTCAATGCCATACCTAAAGTCATACCCATCTGCATATCTTCTGCAACAGGTAACTCTAATAGCTTACTGCGGTCAATATCTTTCAAAGTGTTTGACATGCCTGTACCTGGTTCTGCTACTGCCTGACCCATAAACAACACACGTTCATGTGTCGCAAGCCATTCCATGCTACGTTTTAATTCATCAAAGTATTTCAAAACTGCACTCTCTTTCCAGCACCTGCATGTGGGTACTTGTTATCATATTTGTAATAAACAATTTTATCATTAATAGCATTTTCGAAAGTTAATTCTTTAAAACCCCAAGCATCTCTTGTGTCGGTACATACAGACTTACTATTATCTTCAATGATAAACTTAATTGGCAAATTATGGTTCAAGGCATACTTAATAGACTCATGAGCAATACCTGTTTCAGAAGTCATATCACCTAAGAAACAATATACCATTGCATCTTTCTTATCACGTTTAAGTGACATAGCAGTACCCACCGCAATTGGTAAAACACCACCAACAATAGCAGAGGAGTAAATATTGTAATCGGTAAAACACAATGTAATAGAGTGGCCTTTTACGATTTCTTCTTCCACTTTATTCATTGGAACACCTTTTAGAAGGCATTGATAGTGTGAGCGCCAAGAACAGAATACCCAATCATCAGGTCTAACGTCTTTCATTATCTCAATCATTTGTTCCTCATTGCCAGAATAAAGATGAACTGGTGCTCTAATATCACCATTGTTGAATCTATCGGCAATTCGGTTCTCGAAATTAATTAAATCATCTTTAGTCACCTAGAATTTTCCTTTTCAAACGAATTTGGGCCATATTTTCTACATTTTGTTTAGACTGAGCACCAAATTTATCATCTACCAAATTAATAAAGTTTTCATTAGAGAAGTATGTGTGCCATGCATCATCACGAAACTTCAATACTTCCGCACCTGTCAATGTGTTAGTACGCATTGGTTTACAATCATATGATAAGAAGGCATATTCTTCAAATGATTGCGGCAATTCCCAGTTATTACTTTTAGCATGCATATACAATGGACTACCAGGCAAAGCCATAGCTGCATAGAAGTTGGCATGTTCACAATTCAACTCAAGCGCAAGGTCTAATGTCTCTTGCATTGTTTCATATGTGTCTGTTGGAAAACCAAACATATAGTTACCAAGTACATTGATGCCAGCATCTTTGATATCACTCACAACTTGGCGGATATCAACTTGTTCAAAACGACCTTTATCAATCTCAAGTCTAACGTTTTGATTACCTGCTTCGATGCCTAATGCTAACCAATTTACACCAGCCTTTTTAAATAATGCAAGTTGGTCTTTACGAATAGAATCAACACGAGCATATGCCCACATATTAAATTTTAAACCACGGTCAATAATGCCTTGTAGAATCGGCACATAGAACTTCTTATTAAGAAAAAACATTTCATCTGTAATACGAATTGTTCTAACACCTGAATTGTACAAGGCTTCGAATTCTTTTAATACCAATTCTGGAGACCAAAATCTCATACCTTTAGAATCAGCCGATGTTGTTTCCATATCATAAGAAGTTCTGTTGACAATGTTAATCATACAGAAGTTACATGCAAATTGGCAACCTAATGATGTGTAAATTGCCGCAAATGGTGTTCTTCCTTCATCTAAGAAGTTTGTATGCCAATAGTGAGCACGATATGTGTCTAATAGGTTTTCTCTTTTAGGTAATAAGTCCCATGCATAACCCGGCATCATAATGTCCATGTCTCTAGTTTCAACAACTTTAGCAGGCGCTGATGGTCTATGTAATGAATGTTGTTTGTACCAAATACCTGGAACTTTATCCAACTCATTAACTAAATCTGTTTGTAACAATGCGTGGAGGGCATGAACACCTTCATTAATAAAAGCAAAGTCAACAAAGTTATATTTAATTACTTCATGTGGTAATGCAGACACATGTGAGCCAACAAAAGCAATCTTTAGATTTGGATGACTAATACGTAATTGTTTTGCTAATGATGTGGCACCAATCATCATTGTGGTGCCTGAGTTTGGATTTTGTCCGTAGAGAACAAATACTACCAACTTTGGTTTTGTATCGGCAATTGATTCTGCCGCATCTTCGTCTGTCTTTGGTGTTGCATCAAAGTCCAGAATACAAGGCTCATGTCCTTTTGCTCTAACTGATTGAGCAAGTAAACACGCCCATGTTGGTGGTTCAATTGCTGAGTGGTAGTTTGCTAAATCCTGATAGGCCTTTTTAGCACTACTTGGTACCACGAATGTCACGTTTGCCATAATATGTCCTCAATAACTTAATGTATTTTACTTTGTTTCTTTTCTTCTAACAATTCTTCGAGTTCTTCTTCATCTAATTCTTCGTCAGTTGGTTCTTCATCATCATCATACTCGTCAAATAGTTGTGGGCGAATAGAAGCACTTGTAGCTTTTGTCATGTCTTCATCATTAACTGAGTTATGATAATACTCAATCAAATCATCTTTAGGGTCTATCATGGTTAGAATGTCTGCACCATATACGTTGGCCACATTCTCTTTAATCAATTCAATAGGCAACCAAGGCATCATCATCATAACACTTCTACCAGATGCAATTCTTTTGAATATGATATGCATTGGTTGTTTTAGTGAAATAATTTCTTCATCTTCTGTTGCCATGCAATCAGCTATAATGTCCTCACCACTTTGTAATCTTACGATTTTGATATTTGTTTCTAAAAGGTTAGGCATTTTTTAACTCTATATTGTAAAATTTGTAATTAAATTTTTCTTCATCATATATTTTAACACGTTCGGCAAAATGTTTCAATGTAAAATTGGCAAATTTGCCTATTCTAAAGTCATCAGCCACATCGAACAAAACTGCTTGTTCTTTATTTTCACCTAAACGAAGACCACGACCAATCGATTGTAAGTTTCTAACTCTCGACTTTGAAGGTGATGCGAATATAATATTATGTAGGTTGCGAATATTCACGCCTGTGGAGAAAGTACCATATGAAGCCACAATGATTGCGTCTATTTCTTTCTCTGTAATCGCCCTTATTGATTCTCTAATATCTACGTCTGTACCACCGTGAACAAAGAATACTTTTCTATCACCAGCTTCTTGTTTGATAATCTCATATAAATTCTTACCATGTTTCTCTACGAACTGAAATAAAACAAGAGAGTTGCCTTTCAATGACATAACAAGGTTCTTAATAAATTCATTACGTGCATTATTCTTTACAATGTATTCCATTTCTTGGTTATAATCCCAAGACCTAGCCTCTTTACAAATTGCATCTGGATATTTTAAAATCAAACACTTAATTTTAAATGAGGCAAGTTGTCCTTTATCAATCAACTCAGCAGTTGTAGTTGCTTTGTAAACAGGACCAAATAGACCTTCTAGTACCAGTCTGTGTGTCTGTGTGCCATCTAGTGTACCAGTTGTACCGATTCTATATTTTGTGTTGGTACAACCAGATAAAATTGTTGTTAAAGATTTAGCTTTGAACTGGTGTGCTTCATCACCAAGAACAAAATCAAATTGTTCAAAGTAATCTTTTTCGTTTTTGTATATTGATTGCCATGTTGTAATGGTCAAAAACTTATTTGTGTGTTTGTCTTTACCTGCATACTGTCTGTGGCAATACTGGTCTGAATCATAACCATAAGATGCAAAATCAGAATACATCTGTTCAACTAGTGATGTAGTTGGTACGATTAACAGGCCACGTTTGTAATCCGCCATTTGCAAATAACGAATGATAAGGTAAAGTATAAGAGACTTACCTGATGCAGTTGGTGATAATAATAACAACCTCTTATTACGGACTGCTTGAATAAAAGATTTCAATTGATAGTCTCTAACCTCATGTGGTAGATTCAAAGACTTGGCAAATTGTTCTGCCTCAATTGCGGAGAAGTTTTCTGTGACACTAATGATAGGGTCTAATGCGAGTTTGTATTCTCGTTCCTCACAAAACTTCTCAATGTAAGGAATTAATCCACGATAGATTAAAAATGTTCTCAGGTCTGCCAGCCTAATTTTCCCGTCCCAAAGCCTATTCTTATAGGCAGGAACAAACTGGTAACCTGGAACATGAAATGTGAAATAGTCTGATAACTCTTGAGCTATGTTTCTGTCACACTCAAAACGGATGAATGCCTCATCCTTATGATGTAATATTAAATCAACCGACACCTTGTATGAATCTTTCCCATGCTATAAAGTCCCTTAATTGGAACGTTCTACTATTTAGCTCTTTGAGAATAGATGTACATACGTCAACGATTTCATCATGCATCGCCTTGTGTGCCAAGTGTTTGTTCATATCCTCATCACTATCCATATATGTAGTGATGTCGGATTTAAGTAGAAATGGAAATGGTTTCCATCCATACTTAGCAAGGTCGTCATCGTCTAACTTACCTGTGTAGTATTCCCACTTCAACTTCTTCATCTTGTTATACTTAAACTCAGATTCTTTTGAAAGCAAACGATGCCTTGAAAGTATATTCAAATACTTACTGTGTAGTTTGGGGATATCTAACAATGCCCTAGCAGGCTCTGTGCGGTCGATATCACAATCTTGCCGCCATGTTTCTAGTAACTCATCTAACTGTTTCATAATAAAATTCCTCTTATCGGAAGGTTACACTAAGTGTAACTAAATGTCAAGTGTTTTTAGTATAGTTTTTCAATATCGTAATAACTATACCTGAATGTGGCATCGGCCGTCATTGGGTTGGATGGGTCATCAGTTGCCGCCATAACAAAGGTAGAAATAGATGTTGGGAAAACATCATGGAATTTAAACCTGTAATAAGGTTTATTACTTGAAGACAACAAGGTAATAGTTGCATCAGAGAATTGTGGCATTTTTTGATTAGCCATACTCGCATACTTATTAAGTCTAGGCAACTTTTGGTATTCTTCAAACTCTTTAGGGAAGGTCATTGCACGGATCCAATCGTGTATCTCTAACCACGATTTCATTTCCTCATCAATCAAAAAGGTAACACTTAACAAATCATAAATGGCCTTTTCGCCCGGTGAGAATATGTCAAGGAAAGGATTGGTCGTAGGGATTTCAGACAATGATATACCAGGTACGCCTAGTGATTGCACAAAGTATTGTACATTAGGTGTGCGTGAGAAGTTCAACTGAAACTTATTCGGTTGAAGAAAGTTTGGATTAGTTGGGGCTCTTGTTATTGCTGTCATATGGTTATTTATAAAGCAAAAAAAAGAGGAACATTTCTGTCCCTCTTTTAAGTACCTCTCTTAACGGAGGTTTAGATTACATCAAGTTGCTGATGCGGAATGCACGGTAGTAGTTGTTAGCTTGAGTGTTCAATGCACCCAAACCTTGGTTAGTACCTTCTGCGAATGGGTTTGCAACCAATCCGTAACGAGTTTTGAAACCAATTTTTGGTTGGAATGTACCCGTATCAACTGCACGAACCATTTGCAACGGTACGTATGGGCAGTAGAACAGACCAGCGTCATAGGCATTAGTACCTTTGTAACCAACAACAGCGAATTCGCTAGAGAAGTTAGCTGGGAAGTATGGGTCAATATAGACCTTGATACGACCGAAGATGGTACCAGCGAATGTGTTACCTGTGTCATCAACTGTCAAGCTAACTTGTGAGCTGAGAGCAGATTGATAATCAAGGATACCAGCCATTGCCAAAGCGGAAGCAACATCAGATGAACAAATCATGATGTTACCTTTGCCTCTACGAGTAGTCTTGGCAATAGTATTAGCTTCACGCTCGATTTGGAATGCCAAACCTTTAACTTTTTCGACCATCCAACGACCATTAGAGTCTGTGTCAAGGTTGAACACACCAGCAGTAGTTGTACCAACTTGTGCACCGATTTTAGCAGATGCATAAACTGTACGAACCACTTCACGGTTAATTTCAGCAAGAATTTCAGAAGACAAGATGTTTGCCAATTCTGTTTCTGCGTCCAAACCGTGGACTGCTTTCAAGTCTTGTGCAAGTTCCATTGAGTATTCTGCCTTCAAAGCACGAGTCTTTGCAGTAACAGTAACTTTCTCAATAGAGAATGCCATTTCTTGGAATGCGTTAGCAGCAGCGCCATCACCCAAGGCTTCAGCACGAGCTGTTGACATAGCACCAACAGCAGCGGCATTACCTGTGAAGATTTCTGTTGGCAATGTGCCTTCTGCAAATGCTTGGTTACCAGAGGTACCCAAACCAGAGAAACCAGTGTTAGCTTCGTTGAAGAAGGCTTCAGTACCGGATTGACCTGCATACTTAGTACGCATTGCGAAGATAAGACCTGTAGGTCCAGTCATTGGCTGAACGCCGCAGATATCATAAGCAATCAGGTTAGGCAATGAACGGCGAACCAAGCTGATAAGGATTGGATCGAAACCGGCAACAGGACCTGCAGCAGCTGAACCGCCTTGGAAACCACCGTTTGTAGAACCCATAGAGTTCGTTGGTGCTGTTTCATACAACATACCAGCAGATTTCTGCATTTCAACGGCTTGGTTCTCAAGCACGACAGCAGTAACGGCCTTACGGTATGGATCTTTAATAGCTGGGAGGTCTGGGTGCTCCAGTACGC
>Ga0164293_10001100_pt1 | contig 22582 bp, 17 predicted proteins | sample GEODES118metaG_FD_111487 | JGI IMG/M metagenome (GOLD analysis project Ga0164293, IMG submission 111487) | Eutrophic lake water microbial communities from Lake Mendota, Wisconsin, USA - GEODES118 metaG | ecosystem: Environmental > Aquatic > Freshwater > Lake | place: USA: Lake Mendota...
GCCAACCTGCTGGCCTTCCAGCCCGAGGAGCGCATCGCGCAGGTCATCCAGATCAAGAGCTACGAGGACGCGCCCTACTTGGTGCTCGCCACCCGTAACGGGCTGGTGAAGAAGTCCAAGCTCAGCGATTTCGACTCCAACCGGTCCGGCGGCATCGTCGCGGTCAACCTGCGTGACGGCGACGAACTCGTCGGCGCGGTGCTGTGCTCAGCGCAGGAGGATCTGCTGCTGGTCAGCGCCAAGGGTCAGTCGATCCGGTTCTCGGCCACCGACGAGGCGCTGCGGCCGATGGGCCGGGCCACCTCCGGTGTGCAGGGCATGCGATTCAATGCCGACGATCAGTTGCTCAGCCTCAACGTGGTCCGGGAGGGCACCTTCCTTCTGGTGGCAACCGCCGGCGGCTACTCCAAGCGGACCGCGATCGAGGAGTACACCGCCCAGGGCCGAGGCGGAAAGGGCATCCTGACGATCCAGTACGACGCCCGCCGTGGCAGTCTGGTGGGCGCTGTGGTGGTCGACGAGGACAGCGAGTTGTACGCGATCACCTCCGGCGGCGGTGTGATCCGCACCGCGGCCCGGCAGGTCCGCAAGGCCGGGCGCCAAACCAAGGGCGTTCGCTTGATGAACCTGGGCGAGGGCGACACACTGTTAGCCATTGCCCGCAACGCCGAGGAGCAGGACGTCGCCGACGAGGAGACCTCGGAGACCTCCGAAGCGGAGGACTAGCGGGCGTTTGGCATGAGACGTAGTTAAGGAGTAGCGGTGGGTTCACCGAACGAGCCGGGTCAGCCCCGGGCGGGAGAGCGCCCGGCCAACGGAGACGTCACGACGGACGTCCCGCCCTGGCAGAACAGCGCCCGGCCCCGCCCCGAGGCAACCCAGCGGACCACGTCGATACCGGCAACGCGGTGGGTGACGGGGACGGCAGCCCCCTCGGTGCCCGCGCCGGCCTCGGCGGTCCAACGCACCGACGTCGTCAACCTGGTCGAGCCCATCCCCAGTGAGTTGCCCGATCTGTCCGGGCCGGTACCCAGACCCCCGCAGCATCGCCAGGCGGGTGCCGAGCCCCCCCTGCCCGCCGCGCCGCCCGGCCCGCCCGTGCGCGCCGGCCAGCCAACCGTGCCGACGATGCGCACCGACACGACCGGACGGCCCCGCGGACCGGTGCGGGCCAGCATGCAGGTCCGCCGCATCGACCCCTGGAGTGCTCTGAAGGTGTCGCTGCTGCTCAACGTGGCGCTGTTCTTCGTGTGGATGATCGCGGTGGCCTTCCTCTACCTGGTGCTCGGCGCCATGGGTGTGTGGAGCAAGTTGAACAGCAACGTCGGCGATCTGCTCACCACCGGCAGTGGCGGCGGCGGCGCGGACCTGGTGTCGGCGGCGTCGATTTTCGGCGGTGCCGCGCTGATCGGCTTGGTGAATATCGTGCTGCTGACGGCGATGGCCACGGTCGGGGCCTACATCTACAACCTCAGCACCGACATCGTGGGCGGCGTCGAGGTCACGCTGGCCGATCTGGACTAGCAGTACAACTGGCTCGGCGACCAGCCAAGCCCGTTTTGGGTACGCCGCCGTGATTGCGGTAACCTTCGTCGCGCGCGTGCGGGCCTATAGCTCAGGTGGTTAGAGCGCTTCGCTGATAACGAAGAGGTCGGAGGTTCGAGTCCTCCTAGGCCCACGATGTCCTGGTTGACACGGGGAAAACCCACCAAGCTGGCGCTGCTGGCAGCGGCGGTCGGCGTGACTTGGCTGATCGCCGGTCGGCGCCGCCCGGAGGTGTGGCACACCCTCGACCAGGGCAGCGCTACGGGGCCTTAGCTCAGTTGGTAGAGCGCTGCCTTTGCAAGGCAGATGTCAGGAGTTCGAATCTCCTAGGCTCCACACCTGTTCGGCCCGGGCGCCGCCCCCAGCGGCGCGGGGTGGCCCGGTTCGAGGGCCGCCACACCGGCAATGGCACACTGTGAACCCGTGAGCACAAGCGCAATTCAGACCGCAACCGCGACCCTGCACACCAACCGCGGCGACATCAAGATCGCCCTGTTTGGAAACCACGCACCCAAGACCGTCGCCAACTTCGTTGGCCTGGCCCAGGGCACCAAGGATTACTCGACGCAGAACGCCACCGGTTCGGCGGACGGCCCGTTCTACGACGGGGCGATCTTTCACCGGGTCATCGGCGGGTTCATGATTCAGGGCGGAGATCCCACCGGCACCGGCCGCGGCGGCCCGGGCTACAAGTTCGGCGATGAGTTCCATCCCGAGCTGCAGTTCGACCGGCCCTACCTGCTCGCAATGGCCAACGCCGGTCCGGGCACCAACGGCTCGCAGTTCTTCATCACCGTCGGCCCGACGCCGCACCTGACCCGCAAGCACACCATTTTCGGCGAGGTCCTCGACCCGGAGTCACAGCAGGTGGTCGACGCGATCGCCACGACCGCCGTCGACCGTAACGATCGGCCGACCGACGACGTGGTGATTGAGTCGATCACCATCTCGTAGGGCGTCAGCGGCCCCGGGCGTAGCCGGCGGCGGTCAGCGCGTCGAGCACCTCCAGGGGGTCCCCGCCGACATCCCAACGGCTGAGCACCAGTAACTGGTCATCGTCGGACTCGGTCTTCGTGAGGTCGATCTCGAGCAGTCGCACGGTTCGACCCCAGCGGCGGAATTCGGTGATCCGAATGAGGTCAATGTCCTCGCGGCGCAGGGTGCGGGTGCTCAACCAGCCCCGGTACACCAAGCCGTCCGGGGTGATGGCCAACCGGGGACGGGCACGCCAGGACCCGGCGGCGAATACCAGCAGGCCGACTGCCGCGACACCGCTGAGGAAGCGCCCCGGCGCATCGGCGGCGGCTAGGAAGCCGGCGGACATCAGTAAACCAGCGACGGTGACGAGGCCGATCGCCACCGGGCGCGGCCCCCATTGGGACGGTTTATCCACAGGTGCTATCCACAGTGGGGATTAATCACACGCGTGTGATTGCCGTCACCGCCACCGCATGGTCAGCAGCAGGCCGGCGATCATGAAGCCGAAACCGATCGCGTAATTCCACGGTCCGAGGTCCGACATCCAGATCAGCGCATCGGGGGTGTCCAGCCCGGAGGCCGCCAGTTGGAAGACCAGCAGCCAGATCAGACCGAACAGCATCAGGCTGATGAACAGCACGACGAACCACATGCTGGACGGACCGGCCTTGACCTTCACCGGGGTACGGCTGACCGCGTTGGCGGTGAAGTCGTTCTTTTTCCGAACCTTGGACTTGGGCATTGCTACCTTCCAGACGGCCGTCGGCGCCGGTGAGCCGATTTCTATGAGATTAACGCAGCGCCCGGTCCGGCGTCCGCTGGGCCACGGGGCCGCACCGCCGCGCCCGGTAGCCTGTCAGGCGTGCGCGTCTTGGTCCTCGACAACTACGACAGCTTCGTGTTCAACCTGGTTCAGTACCTGGGCCAGTTGGGTGTCGAGGCCGAGGTCTGGCGCAACGACGACGCCCGCGTCGCCGGACCGGCCGAGATCACCGCGGCCGCCGAGCACTTCGACGGCGTCCTGCTCAGCCCGGGCCCGGGTACCCCGGAACGGGCCGGGGCCTCAATTGCATTGGTGCAGGCCTGTGCGGCCGCCGGCACCCCGTTGCTCGGGGTGTGTCTGGGCCACCAGGCCATCGGGGTGGCGTTCGGCGCGACGGTGGACCGCGCACCGGAGCTTCTGCACGGCAAGACCAGTTCGGTATTCCACACCAATGCCGGTGTCCTGCATGGGCTCCCGGATCCGTTCACCGCGACCCGCTACCACTCCCTGACCATCTTGCCGCAGACTTTGCCGGCCGAACTGGAGATCACCGCCCGAACTGCCCGGGGCGATGGCGGGATCATCATGGCGGTCCGCCACGTCGACCTGCCGATCCACGGGGTGCAGTTCCATCCCGAGTCCATCCTCACCGAGGGTGGGCACCGGATGCTGGCCAACTGGTTGGGCTACTGCGGGCAGGCCCCGGATGAGAATTTGGTGCGCCGGTTGGAGAACGAGGTGGCCGACACCGTGCGGCACGCCACCGCCGCCGCTACGACGCGAACGCCAGTGTGACCGGACCGGTGAAGTTCACCCCGGTGCCCGCCGGCGGATTCTGAGTCACCACCGCGTTGGTCCGCTGTCCGCTGTTGGGCATGTCGGGACCCTTGACCAGAACGCCGGTCCAACCCAGCGCGCGCAGGTTCGGTTCGGCGTCGGTCCAGAACTGGCCGACCAGGTTCGGCATGACGAACTGGTTGCCCTTGGAGACCTTCAGCGTGATCGGGGTGTCCAGTTCGGTGTCGTTGCCCGACGGCGGGTCCATGGCCAGCACTTGCCCGGCCGGTTCGATGCTGTCCACCGGAGCGGTCAGCACCGTGGTGAATCCGACCGTATTGAGGTTCTTGGTGGCCTGTTCGGTGCTTTGGCCGACGACGTTAGGCACCGAACGGGTCACCGGGCCGGTCCCGACGACGACGGTGATCTCACTGGTGATGGCGGTGGTGGTGTTGGCCGGCGGCACGGTGTTGAGCACCTTGTCGCGCTGCGAGGCGGTGGAGGTCGCCTGGGTCTGTGTGAACTTGCCGAATCCGGCGGCGGTCAGTTTCTTGACGGCTTCGGCGTAGCTCAGCGCCGAGACGTCGGGGATCTCGCGCTGCTCGGGCCCGGTGGAGACGTCGATCGCCACCTCATCGCCGGCTTTGATCGAGGCATTGCCCGTCGGATCGGTGCTGATGACGTGATCCGGCGGCACGACGCTGTCGGGCTTCGATTGGGTGCGGATCTTGAAGCCCTTGTTCTGCAGTTCGGCGATCGCGTCGGCGGAGACTTTGCCCCGCACATCGGGCACCTGCACCGCGCGCGGCGTGCCGCCGCCGGAGAGATTGATCGCCAGCGTCACCACCACGGTCAGGATCGACAGGACCGCCAGCGCCACCAGCCAGCGCCCCACCCCGCCGCGGCGGTTGTCGCGGTAGTCGTACACCATCGGTGCTGCCGCACCGTCGGTGCGCCCACCGGCCCGGGTGGAGGTCAGCATCTGGGTGCGGTCGGCGTGGGTGAGGACTTTGGGCGCCTCGGGCTTGTCGCCGCTGTGCACCCGGACCAGGTCGGCACGCATCTCCGCGGCGGTCTGGTAGCGGTTGTCGGGGTTCTTGGCGAGCGCCTTGAGCACCACTGCATCAAGTTCCGGGGAAATGCCCTGCAGCTTCTGCGAGGGCGGCAGCGGGTCCTCCCGGACATGCTGGTAAGCCACCGCAACCGGGGTGTCGCCGATGAACGGAGGCTCCCCGGTGAGCATCTCGTAGAGCACGCAGCCCAGCGAGTAGACATCGGAGCGGGCGTCGACCTGTTCGCCGCGGGCTTGCTCGGGTGAGAGGTACTGGGCGGTGCCGATCACGGCTGCGGTCTGGGTGACGGGGTTGCCGCTGTCGGCCAGCGCCCGGGCGATGCCGAAGTCCATCACCTTCACCGCGCCGGCCCGGGAGATCATGATGTTGGCCGGCTTGACGTCGCGGTGGATGATGCCGTGCTGATGGCTGAAGTTCAGCGCCTGGCAGGCGTCGGCGATGACCTCCAGGGCGCGGCGCGGCGGCATCGGGCCGTCGTTGTGCACGATGTCGCGCAGCGTCACCCCGTCGACGTACTCCATCACGATGTACGGCAGTGGGCCGCGCGGCGTGGCGGCCTCGCCGGTGTCGTAGACCGCGACGATGGCGGGGTGGTTCAGCGCGGCGGCGTTCTGCGCCTCGCGGCGGAACCGCAGATAGAAACTCGGGTCGCGGGCCAGGTCGGCCCGCAGCACCTTGACCGCGACATCGCGGTGTAGCCGAAGGTCCCGGGCCAGGTGCACCTCGGACATCCCGCCGAAGCCGAGGATCTCCCCCAGTTCGTAGCGGTCGGACAGGTGATGAGGTGTGGTCATAGTGCCGTCCCGTCGGGCTGGGCGGCGGTCTGCGCCGTGGGATCGGTCAGCACCAGCGTGGCGCGCAGCCTGGTGGGCCCAGTGGTGGGCCCAGTGGTCGGCAGCGCGTCCGGTCCGGGAATGCGCTCGGTCCATCCCGACGGTTCCACCGGCGGCGCCGGTGCGTCCGGGGTCACGGTGTCGGTGATGGTCTGATCGGGCGGGGGGTTGGAGCGCTGGTTCCGATCGGCCATCACGATCAGGATTGCGCTGATGATCGCCAGTGCGCCCAGCACCCCGGCCGCCCACAGCAGCGCGCGCTGCCCGGAACTGAACGCCCGTCGGGCCGGGGGCGGAGGCCGGTGAGCGGCGGTCGGGCGCGGGCGGGCCGCGGCGGCCGCCCGGGCGGCCTCGACGGCGGCGGGGGGGCGCTTGGCGCTGGGGATCGCCGCCGGGGTGGCCTTGATGGTGGGGGCCGAGTTCGGCCGCGGCGGCCGGCGTCCCGAGCGCACTGCGGCCACCGCGTCGGCGAATTGGCCCCCGTTGCGGTAGCGCATACCGGGGTTCTTCACCAGGGTGATCTCGATGAGTTCACGGACGTTGGGCGGCAGGTCCGGTGGCAGCGGCGCGGGCTGTTCCTTGATGTGCTTCATCGCGACCGTCAACGCACCGTCGCCGGTGAACGGCCGCTTGCCCGAAACCGATTCGTAGCCAACGACTCCCAACGCGTAGACGTCGCTGGCGGCGGTGGCGTCCTGGCCGAGTGCCTGCTCGGGGGCGATGTACTGGGCGGTCCCCATCACCATGCCGGTCTGGGTGACCGGCGCGGCGTCGACGGCCTTGGCGATGCCGAAGTCGGTCAGCTTCACCTGACCGGTCGGGGTGATCAGAATGTTGCCGGGTTTGACGTCGCGGTGCACCAGGCCGGCGGCGTGCGCCACCTGCAGCGCCCGTCCGGTCTGCTCCAGCATGTCCAGGGCGTGCCGCAGCGACAGCCGTCCGGTGCGTTTGATTACCGAGTTCAGCGGTTCGCCGTTGACCAGTTCCATCACCAGATAGGCGGTACGGCCCTCACCGTCCATGTCGGTCTCGCCGTAGTCGTGCACGGCGGCGATGCCGGGGTGGTTCAGCATGGCGACGGTGCGGGCCTCGGCCCGGAACCGCTCGATGAATTCGGGGTCTGAGGAGTACTCCTGCTTGAGAACCTTGATGGCGACCCGGCGGCCGAGTCGGCTGTCCACGGCCTCCCAGACCTGGCCCATGCCGCCGGTGGCGATGAGCCGCTGCAGCCGGTAGCGCCCGGACAGCGTGACACCGACGCGGGGGCTCACTGCTTGCCTCGCTTCGCTCGGCTGCGCGGGCTCACTGCGCCCCCTGCAGCGCAGCGGCCATGGTGGCCCGACCGATCGGGGCGGCCAGCGCGCCGCCCGTCGCCGCTAGTCGGTCTCCGCCGTTTTCGACCAGTACGGCCACCGCGACCCGCGGACTCTCCGCCGGCGCGAAGGCGATGTACCACGCGTGCGGCGGGGTGTTGCGCGGATCAGTGCCGTGTTCGGCGGTGCCGGTCTTGGAGGCGATCTGCACGCCTGGGATCGCCCCGTCCTGCTGGGTGAACTTTTCGGCGGCGACCATCAAATCCGAAAGTTTAGCCGCGACCTGCGGCGAAACGGCTCGCCGCAGTTCGGCGGGTGCGGTGATGCTGATCTCGGCGAGGTCCGGACCCTCGAGGCGGTCGACGAGATACGGCTGCATCAGCACACCGTCGTTGGCGATCGCGGCCGCCACCATCGCGTTCTGCAGCGGGGTCACCGCGACGTCCTTCTGTCCCATGCTGGACATGCCGACGGCGGCGGCGTCGCTCATCGACCCCACGGTGGACTCGGCGACCTGCAGCGGAATCGGTGCCGGTGCGCTGTCGAAGCCGAACGCATCGGCCGTGTTGCGCAGAGCGTCACCGCCGAGGCGGATTCCGAGCTCGACGAAGGCGGTGTTGCAGGACCGCTCGAAGGCCTCCCGCAGCGGGGCCGTGGGCGCGTTGCCGCACGGGGTGCCGCCGTAGTTCTCCAGGGTGGCGGTGCTGTTGGGCAACGGGATCCGCGGGGCAGCGGTGAACTGCTCGTTCTCGGAAATCCCCGCCTGCAGCGCGGCGGCGGTGGTGATCACCTTGAAGGTGGATCCGGGTGGGTAACGCTCGGAGATCGCGCGGTTGGTCAGCGGTGAGGATGGATCGTCACGCAGCTGCTGCCAGGCCTGGCCCTGCTGCTCGGTGTCGTGCGTCGCCAGCAGGTTGGGGTCGTAGGACGGCGAGGACACCATCGCCAGGATCTTCCCGGTGGAAGGTTCCAGAGCTACCACCGAACCCTTGCATGGCCCGCCGCAGCCCTGCTGGATGGCCTGCCAGGCGGCCCGCTGAACCCTCGGGACCAGCGTGGTGTCGACGTTGCCGCCGCGCGGGTCGCGGCCGGTGAAGAAGTCGGCCAGCCGCTTGCCGAACAGCCGCTCGTCGGAGCCGTTGAGGACGGTGTCCTCGGCCCGTTCCAAGCCGGTGCTGGAGAAGCGCAGTGAGTAAAAACCGGTCACCGGTGCGTACGCCGCCGCATCGGGATACACCCGCAGGTAGCGGTAGCGGCCGTCGGTGGCCACCGAATAGGCCATGATCTGCCCGCCGGCGGCGATCTGTCCGCGTTGGCGGGAGTACTCGTCGAGCAGCACCCGCTGATTGCGGGGATCGGCACGCAACGCGTCGGCCCGGAACACCTGGGTGATCGTCGCGTTGATCAGCAGCAGCACGACCATGCCCATCACCATCATCGCAATGCGCCGCAGTGAGGTGTTCATGAGCGCCCGAACACTTCGGTGCGGGCCGCGGCGATGGGCGTGTGCTGGCTGGTGTGCAGCGGCCGGCGGGCGGCGTGCGACAGCAGCACCAGGATGGCCAGCAGGACGTAGTTGGCGAGCAGCGAGGACCCGCCGTAGGACATCCACGGGGTGGTCAGGCCGGTCAGCGGGATGAGTCCGGTGACGCCCCCGACGACGATGAACAGTTGAATGCCCAGGGTGGACGCGAGGCCGGCGGCCAGCAGCTTGCCGAAGCTGTCCCGCAGGGCGATCGCGGTTCGCAGCCCCCGCACGATCACGATGGTGTAAAGCAGCAGGACCCCGGACAGTCCGACCAGACCGAGTTCTTCACCCACCACCGCGATGATGAAGTCCGTCGACGCCGCCGGGACGGTGCCGGGCTGGCCGTTGCCCAGTCCGGTGCCGAAAACACCGCCGGTGGCGAAGCTGAACTGCGACTGCACCATCTGATAGCCGGCGCCTTCGGGGTCGGCGAATGGGTCCAGCCAGGTCTGCACCCGGCTGCGCACGTGACCGAAAAGCTGATACGCCACAACACTTCCCACGCCGAACAGGGTTAACCCGATCAGCACCCAGCTGAACCGTTCGGTGGCGATGTACACCATCACCAGGAACGAGGCGTACAGCAGCAACGAGGTGCCCAGGTCCTTCTCGAAGACCATCACCCCGATCGAGATGATCCATGCGGCCAGCAATGGGGCGAGGTCCCGGGGACGCGGCAGATCCATTCCCAGAAAGTGTTTGCCGACGCTGGTGAACAAGCTGCGTTTGGCCACCAGCACCCCGGCGAAAAACACCAGCAGCAGGATCTTGGAGAACTCTGCGGGCTGAATACTGAAGCCCGGCAACCGGATCCAGATTTTGGCACCGTTGGTTTCGGACAGACTCGCGGGCAGCAGCGCGGGGATGGCGAGCAGGATCAGCCCGGCGGCACCGCAGATGTAGTCGTAGCGGGCCAGCAGTCGGTGGTCCTTCAAGAAGACGACTACCAGCACGAAGCCGCTCACCCCGACCAGCGTCCACAGCATCTGCTGCTCAGCCCCCGGGGTGTCCTCACTGATCCCCGGGACCAGGTCGAGGCGATGGATGAGTACCAGGCCCAAGCCGTTGAGCAGAGCGACCACCGGCAGCAGCAGCGGATCGGCGTAGGGCGCGAACCGGCGGATCGCCAGGTGCGCGCAGCCGAACAACACCCCGAAAGCCGCCGTGTAGGTCAACAGGTCCCAGCTGATCCCGCGTTCCTGGTTGGCCTCGACGATCAGCAGGGCCACCCCGGTGATCAGGGTGGCAAAACACAGCAGGCCCAGTTCGGCGTTGCGGCGGGTCGGTAGCGCCGGGGTGATCTGCACCGGCGACTGCGGTGCGGTGTTGGCCGTCATCGGCGTCCCACCCCGGAGTGGTCGCGGGTGGTCATGCGGTCGCCCGGCAGTCGGTGCCCGGTTTCAGGCTCGGCGCGGGCAGGGCGCTGGACGGAGCGCTGCCGGTGGTCGGTGCGGCAGGTGCGCCGCTGCCGCTGCGCGGTGCCGGTGAGGGGACGGCGGGAGTCGTCTGGGTGCACGGCGGCAGCAGTGAACTGTTTGCCAGTTCGCGCAACTGGTCGATTGCCTGGTCCAGGCTTCCGGCGGGGAGGCCGGCGGTCACCTGGGCCCGCTCGGCCGGCCGCAGATCGACCAGCCGCATCAAGTCGCAGTCCAGCGCGGTGTCGGCCTGGCCGTAGCTGATCTGGGAGAGCTCGCCGCGGTCGTTGATGCAGCCCAGCTGATAGGGCTGTTGCAGTGGCACGCCCAGAAACGAGCCCTGGATGCCGCGCATGATCGACACCTGGTCGTCGTGGGCACCGACATAGTAATTGCCGCGAATGATGTTGTATCCCAGCCCGATTCCCGCCAGAGCGAGCAGCAGCACTGCGGCTGCGGCGAGGAGGCCCCGACGCCGCGACTTGCGGGGCGGTTCCGGTTCCGGTTCGGGCACCGGCTTCTTCGCTACCGGCTGTGGGGGGGCGATCAGGGCGGCCCGACCCGCCGCGGTGTTGGGCAGCGGCACGATCCGGTGCTCATCGTCACCGGAGACTGCGCCGGCGATGATGGGCTGGGTCTGGCCGCCGTAATCGTTGTCGACGACGTCGGCCACCACGACCGTCACGTTGTCGGGCCCGCCGCCGCGCAACGCCAGTTCGATGAGCCGTTCGGCGCTGCCGGCCACGTCCGGAATCTTCAGCGCCTCCAGGATGGTCTCCTGGCTGACCGGGTCAGAGAGGCCGTCGGAGCACAGCAGGTAGCGGTCGCCCTCGCGGGCTTCCCGCATGATCAGTGTTGGCTCGACCTCGTGGCCGGTCAGGGCCCGCATGATCAGGGACCGCTGCGGGTGGCTGTGTGCCTCCTCGGCGGTGATGCGGCCCTCATCGACGAGCGTCTGGACGAAGGTGTCGTCCTTGGTGATCTGGGCCAGTTCGCCGTCGCGCAGCAGATAGCCGCGGGAGTCGCCGATGTGGACCAGACCCAGACGGTCACCGGCGAACAGGATGGCGGTCAGGGTGGTCCCCATGCCGTCCAGATCGGGGTGCAGTTCGACCTGGTCGGCGATCGCTGCGTTGCCCTCGTGCACGGCGCGTTCCAACTTGGCCAGCAGATTGCCCCGGGGCTCATCGTCGTCGAGGTGGGCCAGCGCGGCGATCACCAGTTGGGAGGCGACCTCCCCGGCGGCGTGCCCACCCATGCCGTCGGCCAGCGCCAGCAGCCGGGCACCGGCGTAGACGGAGTCCTCATTGTTGGCGCGGACCAGACCGCGGTCGCTGCGTGCGGCGTAGCGCAGGGACATCGTCATGGGCGCAGCTCGATCACGGTCTTGCCGACATGTACCGGGGTGCCGATCGGCACCCGCACGGCGGTCGTCACCTTCGATCGGTCCAGATAGGTCCCGTTGGTGGAACCGAGGTCCTCGACGAACCAGTCCGCCCCGCGCGGCGAAAGGCGGGCATGCCGGGCGGAGGCGTAGTCGTCGGTGAGTACCAGGGTGGAGTCGTCGGCCCGGCCGATCAGCACCGGTTGGCTGCTCAGGCTGATCCGGGTGCCGGCCAGCGCGCCCTCGGTGACCACCAGATACCTGGCGGCGGCCTTGCCCTGGCGGGCCGGTGAGCGGCCGCCCCGCATCGGCAGGCCGCGGCGCACCATCACCGCGCCGGAGGGGGCGTAGATGTCGGTGCGCAGGATGCGCAGCACCGACCAGATGAACAGCCACAGCAGCAACAGGAAGGCGCCGCGGGTCAACTGCAGTACTAATCCCTGCATGCAGCGGCCCTCCCTGCTCCTGTCGTGGTGAAAGCCGGCCCGGCCACGACGGTGCGGGCCGATCCAGGCAACGTCACAGGATACTTCGACGGCCGGTCACCCGAGGCGCAAGCCATCAGGCCTCCCGCACCGACGTAGGCGACGTCAGTGAACGCGGACGACGATCTCGGAGTGCCCGACCCGGATGACGTCGCCGTCGGCGAGTTGCCACTCCTGCACCGGGGAGTTGTTGACCGTCGTCCCATTGGTGGAGTTCAGGTCCTGCAGCAGCGCGGTCTGACCGTCCCAGCGGATCTCGACGTGCCGCCGCGAAACCCCGGTGTCGGGGAGCCGGAACTGCGCATCCTGGCCACGGCCGATCACGTTGGCGCCTTCGCGCAACGGGTAGGTGCGGCCGCTGCCGTCGTCGAGTTGCAGCGTCACGCCCTGTCCGGTGGCCGGCGCCGGGTACTCGCCCTGCGCGGCGGGCGGCGCATAGCCGCCGTAACCGCCGGCGGCCGGCTGTCCGTAGTCGTACTCGGGGGCCGCCGCGGGCGCCGCCGGGGGGTAGCCGCCCTGCTCGTAGCCGTAGCCGGGCTGACCGTATTCCTGCCGGCCGTAGCCGGGCTGCTGATAGCCCTGGTCCGGGTAGGCGGGCCGCTGCTGCTCGTAGCCGCCGTAGCCGGGCTCTTCGTGACGACCCGGGGCCGGGCGACCGTAGCCGTAATCCGCCGGCGGAGGCGGGTAGCCGCCGCCGGGCGGGGGACCGTACTGCTGGCCACCTGGCGGGCCCTGGGGCGGGTAGCCCTGGGGTGCCTGGCGGTAGCCCTGGTCATAGCCCTGGTCATAGCCGGGGGCGCCGCCGTAGCCGCCGCCGTAGCCGCCGTAGCCGGGCTGCTGATAGCCCTGGTCGGGGTACGCCGGACGCGGCTGGTAGCCGGGGTGCTGGTAGCCCTGGTCGGGGTAGCCGCCCTGGTCGGGGTAGGCCGGACGCGGCTCAACGGCGCGCGGATCCTCTTGGGGCCGACCGTACTGATCGTCGTAGTACTCGTCGCCGGGGCGGCCCTGGCCGCGGTAGCTCGGGTTGTCGGTCATCGCTGGCACTCCTGGTTCTGCGGTGTACGCGTGGTTCGATTCTGCTGGTCCGGGTGTGGGAGCAGACGGGCGGGGGTGTGCACGGGGGTCGGCACGGGCGTTGGCGTCGGGGTTGACGGCGGCTCGGGCGCGGTACTGGCCGGTGTGCAGGCTGTCGGCCTGCTCGAACCGAACCACCACTTCCCCGTAGGTTTGCCAGCCTTGCTCGCCGATGTATCCGGCCAGGTGCTTGGCAAAGGCCTCGGCGGTGAGATCCCGGTCGGCGCTGACTTTTCCGAAGTCGGACTGACTGAGGGTGATGACGTACTCGTTGGGAGCCAGTAACCGCCCACCGGAGAGTGTCTGCACGCCGTCGGAGGCCTCCCGGCGCAGCAGGGACTCGACCTCCTGGGGCACGATGGAGCCGCCGAAGACCCGCGCGAAGGCGTCGCCCACGCCGTCCTCGAGCATGCGCTCGAGCCGTTGCACCAGACCCCTCTGGTTGCCCACCGGACAGCTACCTCGATTCCCCCACCCTGCCGCTGTGTTGCAGCTTCAGTTCATGGTATCGGCCGAGGGCCGCGCAGTGCCTGCAGGCAAAGCCGGGGACTTGCATCAGCCCAGGTCAGCGGCACTCGCCGCGGACCCCGCGTCGCGTCCGGATGGCCCCGGTGTGGTTGGGGAGCAGCGCCGTTCGCGTGATACGCTTCCCCGGTTGTTTTGGGCGAGTGGCGGAATGGCAGACGCGCTGGCTTCAGGTGCCAGTGTCCTTCGGGACGTGGGGGTTCAAGTCCCCCTTCGCCCACAATTGTGGTGAGTCGGGTCATGGGTTACCCATGAGTCGGGTCATGGGTTACAGATTCCCCACGCCTTGGTCGGCTGACCCGTCGTGAAGGACTGTCTCGTGGAATTGAGCGCACGCCAGCAGGGCCATCTCGACCTCGATTTGGTCGTCGGCGATCGGCCGGCCACGCCGCTGGACCGCTTTGTTCACTCGATAACCCACCGTATTGCGATGCAGCGCAAGGTGTTCAGCCGCAGCGGTGTGGCTCGATCCCTCCCGGAGGAATATCCGGAGCGTCTCGCGTAGTTTCGCGTCGCCGGCGGTGTTGCTCGCCAGGGGTCCGAGCGTGTTCTGCACCCATTCTCGAGTGCGGGCCAGGTCGTCGACCATCAGTGCGGCGACTCTGACCTCCGGTTCGGTGGCGGCCACGACGGGAGCTGTGCGGCCGGCAACAGCCACCTTTCGTGCGTCCTGGGCCCGACGATGGGACTCGCGGAACCCGGCGACTCCGGAATCGATCGTTCCCACCGCAACGCGGATGGCGCCGTCATCGGCGAGCCGGCGAATCTCCGCGATCGGGTCTGCGGTGCCGGACTGCAGGGGCAACCATGCCCAGCCAGTGCTCGGATCCGTTGCGATGAAGAGGGGACTGTCGATCTTGAGCGCTTCGGCGACCTCGAGGCCGAATCGTTCCAAGCGGAGCATGTCCGGCTCACCGGCGCCGGCTTCGGTGGTCCACAGAATCATCGCCAGGTGAGTGCCACCGAGCGGGTAACCGATCGCGGATGTCGCGGCATCGAGGTCGATCGGCTCATCGCCGGCGAGCAACTGCCGAACCCCCAGAACCCGAGCATTGTTCTGGCGCTCAAGCCAACGCTCCCGCTCGGTGTCGTGACAGTCCCTGATCTGTTCGGTGATCTGGTCCACGTAGCCGAAAGAGCGGTCGATGAAGACGTCGAATACATCAAGGGCGGTGTCCCTGGTGAGCGCGGATTCCCGGATCTCGCTGATCAACAGAACCATTAACTTCTTGTGCATTGCTCGGAGGGCGTTGATTAGGGCGCCGACCCCGACGCCGTTCTGGGCGAGACGCCGGACGTATTCGAGAGTCATCGCTGGCGCATCGACCTTGTCGGTGCTCACGCCGTGGCTCAGGAACGCCAGGAATGCCCGCATGTTCTCCAGGAGGGCCGAGCGCAGGAGTTCGAGGAGCTTGGGGTCCAAGGACACACCCTGGGCAGGCCCGACGAGCTCAAGATAAGCCTCCGCGTCCGCCGTTTCACGGTCCCTGAAGCGGGCGATCAACATCGCGAGGGCGTCCTCGGTACTCACGCTGACATCCCCCGTCGCCACGCGCTGCAGTGTAATCGACACACCCCGCGTGCCCGATGGTGAGTTTGTGCTCAGACTACAAATCTGAACAGCAATTTACGCTGACTCGCCGTAATGAGCAGGGGCGACGGAGATCAGCGGAGTCTTCTTTAGCCTGGAACGCACAAGAGTTTGAGTCTGTCTTCGCCGGGAGGCCGCACCTATGGATCGACACCGCGACGCCACGTCTGATTGCCCGCCAACAACGACCGAGCCGACTCGCACCCCGCGTCATGGCCGGGGCAAGCCCCGTCGGATTGCCCCCTATTCCTGGCTCGGGGTCGGTGCCGTCGGCCTGGGGGTGGGAGCTGCGTTGGCCGGCGCAGCTTTGACCGGCGGGTCGGGGATCGCCGCCGCGGACACTCGCACCGACACCCATGTCGACGGCCCGCGCACGACGAGGGGAACGGAACGCTCGACAGCGCCGCGCCCTGCGGCCTCGGCGCCGAGGTCGATGAGCGCGGAAGACCGGTCTACTCCGGGCGCGAGCTCAACAGAAGAAGCCAGTGCGCCCAGGGGTGTTGCGCGCCAGTCCTCCCGCAGAGGCACCGCCGATGAACTCGCCACCGAGATGCCTGCCGATGAACTTCCCACCGGGCTACCTGCTGCGTCGGCAAGACCTGCAGCCGCGACGGAAATCAGCAGTGCGCCGGGGGGCCCCGCCGAGTCTGCAGAACCGGCCGCAACCGAAAAAGACAGCGCTCCAGCAGCTTTGGCGGGTGCTCTGCCGCATGCGGCCGCGGTGGCTGCGCCGTCTGCGTCGGCAAGATCTGCAGCCGAGACGGAAATCAGCAGTGCCCCGGTAGGCGCCGCCGCGTTGTCCATACCGGCGGCAAACGAAAAAGACAGTGCGCCAATAACTGTGATGGGCACTCTGCCGCGTGCGGCCGCGGTGGCTGCGCCGTCGGCGTCGGCCGCGACGGTGTGGCAGCCGGGCCAGATTCTGAAGGAGGTTTATTCGATCTTTGTGTCGAACGGCACCTCCGGCAGTCCGAACGCGGGGTTGTTGGTGGGCAACGGCTACTCCTACAGCTCATTTGACACGCAGTGCGCGGGGTCGTTTGTGTGCGACGGCGGCCGCGGCGGACTGTTGATCGGGGCCGGCGGTAATGGGTACAACGGGGGCAACGGTGGCAATGCCGGGTTGTTCTTTGGCACCGCCTTCCTTCCCGGCAATGGTGCGCCCGGCGCCCCGGGATGCAGCGGTTCGGCGTGCACCACCGGCAGTGGGGGCGACGCCCTGTTCATCGGTCCCGGTGGGACCGGCGGCAACGGTGCCGACGCCGTATACGACAGCAACACCGGGGCCTTGATCTCGGCGGCGACCTCCGGTGGCCGCGGTGGCAACGGCGGGTGGCTGTGGGGTATCGGCGGTGCCGGCGGATACGGCGGCGCGGACAACGGCAGCGCGACGGTGTCGGGGGCGAGGGCCGGTAATGGTGGCGATGGCGGTCGCGCCGGCCTGATCTTCGGCACCGGTGGCGCCGGGGGGCTGGGTGGCTACGTGTCGTTCGCGGTCAATGGAAATGTGGCGGGTGGCAACGGCGGTAGCGCGGGCTCGGCGGGATTGTTCGGCGACGGCGGTGCTGGTGGCGACGGCGGTTCGGCCACCCAGAACTGGGACGGCAGCGGGACGGGCGCGGTGGGCTCGGCCACGGGCGGCAATGGCGGCACCGGCGGCCGTGGTGGTCTGCTGGTGGGTGGCGGCGGTGCCGGCGGCCAAGCGTTCGCAGGCTCGGTGTTCAGCACGTTCGGCGCGGCGACCGCGGGTAACGGTGGCACCGGTGGGGATGCCACCATCGGTCCCGGCGGCGCCGGCGGGATCGGCGGCATGGGTGCCTCGGCCAACATCGGCAACGATGGTTTGGGCACAGCAGGGTCAGGTGCGGCGACCGGCGGTTCAGGCGGGCGCGGGGGCTCGGTGCTGTTCATCGGCACCGGTGGGGCAGGCGGGGACGCGAACTTCCCATTCGGCGGCAACGGCGCGATCAACCTCGGGGATGGGGTGGCGTTCGCCGGTAGCGGCGGCGACGGCGGCAGCAGCGGCATCATCGGGACCCTGTTCACCGGCGGTGCGGGCGGTGCCGGTGGTGCCGGTGGCACGGCAAGCGCGAGGGGGTCGGCGACCGGTGGCAATGGCGGTAGGGGCGCTCGGGGCTCGATCTTTGGTCCCGGCGGCGTCGGCGGCGCGGGCGGCTTCGCGGAGACGCTGATCAACGGCACCGCCACCGGCGGTCTTGGTGGTGGAGCTGGGCTTGCCGGGTTCGCCGGGACGGGCGGCGTCGGCGGGGCCGGCGGCGGTGCGGTGGCCTACCAGTTCGGCAGCGCGGTGGCCGGTAACGGAGGTGACGGCGGCCGGGCCAGTTTCTTCGGCGGCCGCGGCGGTGTCGGCGGTGTGGGCGGCACCGCGAAGGCCTATGGCACGGGTACGGGTAGGGGCGGCGCCGGTGGGCAGGGCGGTGCGGCCACGTTCCTGGCCAACGGTGGTGCCGGTGGATTCGGCGGCAACGCAAACACCGGCTCGGCCGACGGTGGCAATGGCGGAAACGCCACGGCCGGCGCGGGCGGCCAGGGCGGTGTGGGCGGTTCCTTGGCGACCGGTGGTGCCGGTGGTTTCGGCGGCAGCAGCAGCGTCTACACCGACGGTGCCTCTAGTTCAGTCAGTGCCGGCGGGGCCGGCGCGGCCGGCGGGGCAGGCGGAACCCTGTTCGGCAGAGGCGGCGACGGCGGTGACGGCGGCAACGCAGGCGCGGCCGGCACCAACGCCGCTGACGTCAACCGGGTCGTCGGCACCGGCGGTACCAGTGGAGCGCGCGGCCAGATCTTCGGCAGCACCGGTTCCGCCGGTACCGCGGGTTCAACCTTCACGGTGTCCAGCATTTACCTCGGCGGCTTCCTCGGCGGTGCGGGCGCGGCCGGTGCCGGCGCCAGCAACGCCGGTGACGTCTATGTCACCGACTTTCTCGGGCCGGTGTCCGTGATCGATCCCACCAACACCGTCGTCGAGACCATCACGGTCGGTAATGGTCCTAACGGGGTGGCTGTCAGCCAGACGGGCAGCACTGTCGGCAACATTTATGTCGCCAACAGCTCCGATAACACCGTGTCGTGGCTCAACCCCGATGGCAGCCTGCGCCAGACGATCGTCGTCGGCACCGGTCCGAGTGCTGTGGCGGTCAGTTCTGCCAGTGGGCCCAACGCGGGCTTCGTCTACGTCGCCAATAACGACGCCGGCACGGTCTCGGTGATCAACCCCGCCGGCACCGTCGTCAACACTGTCGCGGTCGGCAACAACCCGAGTGGGGTGGCGGTTAGTTCCACCGGCGCCAACGCGGGCCTTGTCTACGTCACCAACAACACCTCCGACACGGTGTCGGTGATCAACCCCCTCGGCATCGTCGTCAACACCATCAAGGTCGGGACCAACCCGCAAGGGGTGGCGGTCAGTACCACCGGCGCCAATGCCGGTCACGTCTATGTCGCCAACAGCGGGGCGGGCACCGTGTCGGTGATCAGTCCCTTCGGCCGGGTCGTCGACACCATCAAGGTCGGGACCAACCCGCAAGGGGTGGCGGTCAGCACGACCGGCGCCACCGCCGGATATGTCTACGTCGCCAACGGCGACGCCGGCACCGTGTCGGTGATCAACCCCGACGGAGTGGTCGTCAACACCATCGACCTCGGAGCCTTCGGCTACGGAGTCGCGGTCAGCCCGACCGGCGCCAACGCCGGCAACGTCTACATCACCAACTTCAGCAACGGCACGGTCTCGGTGATCAGCGCATGACCGCACCCAACCGCCTCATCAACAACGCCCACCGGAAAGGGAACACAATGCCGAAACGTAAAAAAGGGTCGATCCGCAAAAAGGGTGTGATCGGAGCACTGTTCGCCGGGATGCTGGTGGGCGCCACATCGGTGGCATCGCCGGCTTCCGCCGCCGTGCCGAACACCATGGTGAATGCCCGATCCGACTTCAAGATTCTTGAAGTACCCCCGCCTGGTTCCACAGGCAGGCTCTATGTGGGCGGGGCACTCTTTCAAACGATCCTCTCGTCGAGCACCACGTTGTCAACGAGCACCGCGACCTGGATTAACGCTGCAACCAACCCAACCACGATCATGATTCCGAAACTGCCGACCGTGAGCGGAACTGTCACCGCCAAGGAGATCGATCCGCGCGGCAGCGTTTTCGCCGTCACCACGGATAAGACCTACCGCTACTTCAAAGGCAACGGACTGCCGTCCACCCCGATGGGAAAGTTCGGACCCGTCCAACCGGGCACGGCTGCCTATCCCTATTACGCGGCGGCTCCGGGCGGAGCGAACACCATCCCGGGGACGCCAGGGTTTGGCCAAAACTATTCAAGCGCCGCGGCCATCGGCATCTCTCCGTACAACCTCGACATCCGAGTTCCGATGAACCCCAAAGTCCTTGCCACACCTCAACCGATCCAATATCTGGTCACCGGGGTGGCGCTTACCGGGGCGCTGTGGCACGTGGAACTGGCAAATGCCAGCACTACTTTTTGGGCCAATCCGCTTTCCATCCTGCCGTTGGATCAATGCTTCGGCCACCCCTACAGCCAGCAGTACCACTATCACGCCTACTCGTGGAAGTGCTTCCCCAATCAAGGCACCACCGGGCAGTCGCCGTTGCTCGGCTACGCCATGGATGGATTCGGTATCTACGGGCCCCGCGGCGCCGATGGCAAAGAGATCACCAATGCCCAGCTTGATGAATGCCATGGCAGGACAGCGCCGGTGCTCTGGAACGGCAAGATTCAAAACATCTATCACTACGTGCTCAACAGTGAGTATCCCTACTCGGTCGGCTGCTTCAGGGGGGCGGTCGACCCCGCGAATTACGGTGCCACCCCGCTACCGCTGCTTGGCCAGAAGCCGATGCCGGGCATGCCGGGGATGGGCCGCTAGAAGAACGACTGACTCGCCGATGTGGGTCGGCGGCGGGAGCTTCGTTCGTGTGGAACCGTCCGCCGGTGCACTCGGAAGGGGAAACCATGACCGCGACGCACTCTGATACCCGCCGGTCACGGGGGGTGGGCCAGTTGTTGCTGGCCGGCTATGCCGTGGCGGCGGCCGCCGTCGCGGGGTACGCGTTCACGTTTGAATACGCCGCGCCTTCGACGACCGTCGCGCATGCGTTCGGCAGCTTCACCGCCGTCCTCGCAGGCGCGATATGCCTGGGAGGTGTGGTGCTGATCCTCATCACTGCACGGCCGGACGATCGTGGCGTCATCGACCCCGCAGCGTTCCCGGCTCGCCGGGTGGTCGAACGGATGTCCGTGGTGTGGCTCGTGACGGCGTCGGCCATGGTTTTCGTGCAAGTCGCCGCAGACGCCGGCCTCGCACTGCCGTTGCTGTTCAGCAGTGACCGCATCGGCTCTATCGGCGATGCGCTGAGCGCCTCGGCGTACGTACGGGCATGGGTGGTGGTAACCATCTGCGCGGCGGTGACCGCGCTCGGTCTGCGGCTCACACTGCGTTGGGATTGGCATGTGCCGCTGTTGATTCCGGCGATCATCGGCGTCGTGGCATTCCCGGTCAACGGCAACGCCGGCTACGGGCCCGACCACGACTACGCCACGAGTTCGGTCATTGTGTTCACGGTTGCGGCCTCGGTGTTGGCCGGGTTGAAGATCACGTCGGCTTTGGCCAGACCGAGCGACGCGGTCGGTCGAGCCGAGCAAGTGACGGCGATGGTCGCCGGCGTAGTGGCACTTGCCTTCGGGGCGGTCTTGATGGTGCTGTTGGCCGGGCCGCCGCTGGGCTCCGCATACGGCCGGCTAGGGCTGTTGGCCGCTGTTGCAGTGCTTGCGGGCCTCATCTTCGACCTGCGCGGGCGCGCGTCGGCTTTCAGTGCACTGACCGCGATGACGGCGCTGGCCGCGGTCTCGGCCATGGCCGTCCAGATCGCACCCCGGCTACTCCCGTTTTGGTCGGCGGTGTGCTGTTACTACGACATTGCGACCAACACCCGCGTCATGAGGACCGGCAGTGGATCTACCGTTCCCCAACTCCTGCTGATGCTCGGCTATGAACTGCCCGGCGCACCGAGTCCGCTGCGGATGCTGACGTTCTGGCGTTTCGACACCTTCCTCAGTGTCGGCGGACTGCTGCTCGCTGCCCTTTACCTCGCCGCCGTGGTTCTTCTGCGCCGCCGAAGCGACCGGTGGCCGGTCGGACGCACGGTGTCCTGGCTGGCCGGCTGCGCGGCTCTGGTGTTCGCGACCGGTTCGGGTGTCCGAGCCTACGGCTCAGCAATGTTCAGCATCCACATGGTCGAGCACATGACGCTGAACATGTTCGTCCCGCTTCTCCTGGTTCTGGGGGCACCGGTGACGTTGGCGTTGCGGGTGTTGCCGAGCGCGGCACCCGGAGCGCCACCGGGACCCCGGGAATGGATTCTGCGAGCAGTCCATTCGCCGTTGACCGCATTCCTGTCCAACCCGATCACGGCCTTCGTGCTGTTCGTCGGCTCGCTGTATGCGGTGTACTTCACGCCGCTGTTCGACACCCTGGTGCAGTACCACTGGGGCCACGAATTGATGTCGCTGCACTTCCTGCTCACCGGGTACCTGTTCTACTGGGGCATCATCGGCGTCGATCCGGGCCCGCGACGGCTTCCGTTCATCGGCCGGCTCGCACTGTTGTTCGCGACCATGCCCTTTCACGCATTTTTCGGTATCGCGATGATGACCAAGACAACTGCGGTCGGCGACAATTACTACGCCACTGTGGCACTGCCCTGGGTAACCAGCCGCACCGACGATCAGCACCTCGGTGGCGCAATCGCCTGGGGGGCAAGCGAAGTGCCCGTCGTAATCGTGCTCATCGCGTTGGTGACGCAGTGGGTCCGCCAAGACCGACGCACCTCGGCCCGCTCGGACCGATCCGAAGAAGCCGGCTCCGACGACGACATGGACGCCTACGAAGGCACGCTGCGCGAGTTGTCCCGTCAGCGCATCACCTCGACATAGCCTGGTCAGGCTCCCCTGGGATCGAGGTCGACGCCCAGACCCTCGACGTTTCTTGACACCAGTCAACACCGCTATAGTTTCTTTGCTGCGGGTTTCCGCAGATAATTCACTTCTGTGGCCGGGGGTTCAGCATGCCTGCTGCTGCGACGTCGTACTTGACGGCGGCTGTCGCCCTGCTCAGCGCCGGGGTCATGGGCGCGGGGCCCGTCGAGGTTCCGGCTGAGCGGATCGCCGGCCAGTCCTACCAGCTGACGGCCGCGTCCACCGCCCTGACGGCCGGTGCCGTCGCCGCCGGCGAGCCGTCGCTCTCCAACGTCC